>ERZ1673703.408-NODE-408-length-52444-cov-6.669873_pt1 | contig 52444 bp, 38 predicted proteins | sample MGYA00580233_ERZ1673703 | MGnify/ENA primary metagenome ERZ1673703 (study PRJEB41218, sample SAMN15661748) | gut metagenome | host: Homo sapiens | place: Canada: London | collected 2015-08-20/2019-03-30 | study: EMG produced TPA metagenomics assembly of... | reverse complement strand
GGATATCGGACACAGGGGCCGCAAGGGCCCTTACACCAACTTTCTCGACACTACCCTTGAACATATGTCCAATCGATGCCCACTGGACCAATTTGAACGCCGTTCATGCGCGCGTGAGACTGTGAAAGGTAGCTATCTGCCGCTTCTTTGGTTCGCTCGATAATATCTTCGAGCATGCCTGGCATGGCGGAGCCATTTGCTGTACTCCATGGTGGCTCCTTTGCAAGTTTTGCTAATTTTTGCAACTTTTGCTAACTTTTGCGAGTTTTGCTAACGGCTTAGGACGGTGCGGGAAGCCCCCGTATCGTCGACATTTCCGAGGATGACCTCCGCAACGAGCGGGGCCCGGGGCGCGATATTGCTGCGCTCCGGGCCCCGCTGCTTTGTAAAACTATGGCGGTTCTGCCGTGGTACCTAGTCAAACAAACTCGGCATGTCGTTTTCTTTCATGAGGGCACCGGCGGAGGGCAGGCTCTGTGCGGTGAACTTCTCGGCCGAGACGCCGGCGCCAAGAATCTCCTCGGTTGTGCCGACAGTGGTGACCGAGCGGCCCTTCTTGGCCGTAAAGGCTTGGACGCCCTGCGTGTTGGTTGTCGTCTTGGTCTTTAGTAGCGACGTGTTGAAGTTCATCAGGCGGTAGTCGCTCGAGACCAGCGCGATGTCGCGATCTGTGTTGAGCACCTGGGCATACAGTAGCTTGCTGCCACCGTAGATGGCGTTCTTGAGGCGCTTGCGGTTGGTCTTGGTGACGTATCCAGAAAGCGCGACGCGCACCACGCGGCCGTTCTCAAAGACGAACAGCACGTCGGCCTTGTAGTCCTCGGGATCGATGACCCAGATGACGTTCTCGTCGGGTTCCATCTCAAGATCGGTCGGCAGGTACGAGCCCAGCTGGGCCGACTTGGTGTCCTCAAACGCCGCGACCTTGCACTTGTATACCTGGCTCTTGTTGGTAAAGACCAGCAGCTCGTGGGTGTTGGAGGACGGGAACTCGATAAAGGGTTTGTCACCGTCTTTGTACTTGAGCGTGGCAGCCTTCTTGAGCACGCGGTCGGTCATCTTCTTGAGGTAGCCGTCGCGCGAGAGCATGATGGTGACCGGGTACTCTTCGACCTCGGGCTCCAAACTCACCTCGATAACCTCATGGGGCTCGATTCTGCCCGTGCGGCGCGGCATTACGTACTTCTTGTTGACCGCGGCCAGCTCGTCGCTGATGACCTTCTTGATGTTCTCCTCGCTGGAGAGGATCTCCTCAAGCTCGGCAATCTCGCCCTCGAGCTTGGCGACGTCCTTGGTGCGGTTGAGAATATACTCCTCGTTGATGTTACGGAGCTTGAGCTCGGCAACAAACTCGGCCTGGGTCTCGTCGATGTCGAAGCCCTTCATAAGGTTGGGCACGACCTCGGCCTCGAGTTTGGTTCCGCGGATGATGGCGATGGCCTTGTCGATATCGAGCAGAATTGCCTCAAGGCCGTGCAGCAGGTGCAGGCGCTCGGACTTTTTGCCCAGGTCAAAGTTAATGCGGCGGCGCGTGGACTCAATACGCCACTTGACCCACTCGTGCAGGATCTGGCGCACGCCCATAACACGGGGATAGCCGTCGACGAGCACATTGAAGTTGCACGAGAACGAATCCTGCAGCGTGGTCGAGCGATAAAGCTTGGCCATGAGCTTGTCGGGGTCGACGCCGCGCTTAAGGTCGATAGCGATGCGCAGACCCGAGAGGTCGGTCTCGTCGCGGATGTCGGCGATCTCCTTGACCTTGCCCTCTTTGGAGAGCTTGACGATGCGCTCGATGATGACATCGGTCTTGGTGGTGTAGGGTATCTCGTAGACCTCGATGATGCGCTCTTCGGGAATCCAACGCCAGCGGGAGCGGATCTGGAAACTGCCAAGGCCGGTCTCGACAATTTTTTCCATCTCCTCGCGGCGGTAGATGATCTCGCCGCCGGTCGAGAAGTCGGGCATGGGCATGTACTCGAGCAGATCGCAGTCGGGATCCTGCAGGTAGTGCATCGTGGCGGTGCAGACCTCGTTGAGGTTGAAACCGCAGATGTCAGACGCCATGGCGACACCGATGCCCTTGTTGGCCGAAACCAGAATATTGGGGAACGTGGTAGGCAGCAGGCGCGGTTCCTTCATGGCGCCGTCGTAGCTGTCGACGAAGTCGACCGGGTCCTTGTCGATGTCCTTGAAGATCTCGGCGCTGATGGGGGAGAGCTTGGCCTCGGTATAACGTGAGGCGGCGTAGCTCAGGTCGCCCGAATAATACTTGCCAAAGTTGCCCTTCGACTCCACGAAGGGGGCAAGCAGCGCTTCGTTGCCGGTTGCCAGACGCACCATCGTTTCGTAGATCGCGGCATCGCCGTGCGGGTTGAGCTTCATGGTTTGGCCCACGATGTTGGCGCTCTTCTGGCGCTCGCCCTTGAGCAGACCCATCTTGTACATGGTGTAGAGCAGCTTGCGGTGCGAGGGCTTAAAGCCGTCGATCTCGGGGAACGCACGCGAGACGTTGACGCTCATGGCGTAGGGCATGTAGTTGACCTCGAGCGTCTGCGTGATCGGCTGGTCGGTGACCTCGGAGTGCAGGCCGATGACGTTCTCGGCGTTGACCTGCTTTTTCTTTGGCTGGTTCTTCGTCTTCTTCTTTGCCACGATTTCCTCTTGAACTTCTTATGGGCCGTCGTTATCGATTTGCTGCTATTGCAGGTCCAGCTGGTCCAGGTATTCCTTGCCGTGCTCGGAGATATGGCGCTTGCGGCCCGCCTCGTCGTTGCCCAGCAACAGGTTGAACATGGTCTCCATCTTGGTGACGTCCTCGGGCTCCACCTTGATCAGACGACGCGTCTCGGGGTTCATGGTGGTGAGCCACATCATGTCCGGATCGTTCTCACCAAGACCCTTGGAGCGGTTGATGGAGCACTTCTGGTCGCCAATCTCCTTGAGGATCCCGTTCTTCTCGAGCTCGGTGTAGGCAAAGTAGGTCTTTTCTTTGCAGTTGATCTCGTAGAGCGGCGACTCGGCGATATACACGTAGCCTTCGTCGATAAGCGTGGGCACCAGGCGATAGAGCATGGTGAGCACGAGCGTGCGGATGTGATAACCGTCGACATCGGCGTCCGTACAGATGATGACCTTGTTCCAGTTGAGGTTGTCCAGGTCAAAGGCACCGAGGTTCTTGATCCGCTTGTCCTTGATCTCCACACCGCAGCCCAGCACGCGCATGAGGTCCATGATGATGTCGGACTTAAAGATGCGCGGATAGTCCTCTTTCAGGCAGTTGAGGATCTTGCCGCGGACGGGCATAACGCCCTGGAACTCGGCATCGCGCGAGGTGCGAATGGCGCCTGCTGCCGAGTCGCCCTCTACGATGTAGATCTCGCGACGGCTCTTGTCCTTGGAGCGGCAGTCGATGAACTTCTGCACGCGGTTGGCCATGTCGGTCTTCTGCTGCAGGTTGGTCTTGATACTCTGGCGCGTCTTCTCGGCGTTCTCGCGCGAGCGCTTGTTGATGAGCACCTGCTCCATGATCTTATTGGCGGCGTCCTTGTTCTCGATCAAGTAGGTCGAGAGGCGCTCCTTAAAGAAGGCAGTCATGGCTTGCTGGATAAAGCGGTTATTGATGGCCTTCTTAGTCTGGTTTTCGTAGGACGTCTGGGTGGAGAAGCAGTTAGTCACCAGAACCAGGCAGTCCTGGACGTCCTGCCATTTGATGCCGCTCTCGTTTTTGTTGTACTTGCCCTGTTGCTTAATGTAAGCATCGATGGCGCTGGTCAGAGCGCTACGGGCCGCCTTCTCGGGCGAGCCGCCGTTCTCGAGCCACGATGAGTTGTGGTAGTACTCCTGCATCATGAAAGTGCGCGAGAAGCACATGCAAGCAGTGATTTTTACGTTGTAGTCGGGCAGGTCCTCGCGGTCGCGACCGCGACGGTCGGCCTCGATAAAGAAGGGCTCGGTGAGGTAGTCGGTACCGACCTTCTCGAGTACGTAGTCTTCGATGCCCTTGGGATAGCAAAAGTCCTCTTCGGAAAACTCGCCGTCGTCGCCCTCGATGCGCAGGCGGAAGGTCACGTTGGCGTTGACCACGGCCTGGCGGCGCATGGTCTCGCGATACCAATCGTGGGGGATGCTGATGGAGGTAAAGACCTCAAGATCGGGGCGCCACTTGATGGTGGTGCCGGTACGGTCCTCGTCGCTGGGCTCAATCTCGAGTGCCTTCTTTTTGGCGCCGACGACCTTGCCCTTCTTAAAGTGCAGGGAGTACTTGTTGCCGTCACGCCAAACCGTGACGTCCATGTATTCGGAGGCGTACTGGGTCGCGCAGGAGCCCAGGCCGTTGGTACCGAGCGAGAAGTCGTAGTCGCCGCCCTGGTTGTTGTTGTACTTGCCGCCGGCGTAGAGCTCGCAAAAGACGAGCTCCCAGTTAAAGCGCTTCTCGGAAGGGTTCCAGTCGAGCGGGCAGCCGCGGCCGTTGTCCTCTACCTGAATGGAGCCATCGCGAAAGGCGGTAAGGGTGATGAGCTTGCCGTAGCCCTGGCGCGCCTCGTCAACGGCGTTGGACAGGATCTCGAAGGCGGCATGCGCGCAGCCGTCGAGCCCGTCCGAGCCAAAGATGACGGCGGGGCGCAGGCGTACGCGCTCCTCGTCCTTGAGCTGACGAATACTGTCGTTACCATAGTTTGCGGTGTTTTTTGCCATACTCGCTCTCTCGGTGCTCCTTTGCTGCGTTTAAGTCATATAGATAGTCAAGGTAGCATAGCCCAGCCCACAGACGATTCCAACCAACACGAAATCCATCGAACAATCGTTCGTGATATATCGACTGATGTTAAGCTATTGGGAGAAATAGCTGAATCAAATCAATAAATATTTGATTTCCTTTAGTAGAATCATATATATACTAAATGAAAACGAATCAGGAGAGCTTTTATTTAATAGAACGGTGAAGATATGAAGATTATCGAACGTCCTCAATATATGGAAGCGCTTCTTGGCGCTAAGGGAACGCCGGACATCAAGGTGATTACCGGCATTCGTAGGTGCGGCAAATCTGTTCTACTGGAAGCTCTTGCCGATCGCATTCGTGAGGCCGACCCCGATGCCAATATTATCCGTATCAATTTCAATCTCCTCGAATTCGAGGAACTAACGGATTTTCGAGCATTGCATCGCTACGTTGAGGAAAGCTATTGCGAGGGCCTCGATAACATCGTGATGATCGATGAGGTACAAACTTGCGTTGGGTTCGAAAAAGCGGTCAATAGCCTTCATGCATCGGGTAAATACGATATCTACGTTACTGGCTCCAATGCTTTCTTGCTTTCGAGTGACTTGGCGACGCTTTTTCGCGGGCGGACATATGAGGTCGAAGTATTCCCGTTTTCCTTGCTTGAGTTTTCGACGTATCACGAAATTCATAACCCAGACGAAGCGCTTGACCGCTATTTAAGAGAGGGCGGAATGCCTGGCTCTTATTTGTATCCTAGCGAGCGAGCTCGCTATCGATATATTGCGAACGTGCTAGATGTCTTGGTTTTGCGTGATGTGGAAGAAAAGCATGGGGTTCGTAACAAGGTGCAACTAGAACGTGCATGCGATTTCCTAATGGACAATATCGGTAACATATCTTCTGTTAGCGGGATTGCGGCCGCGCTGGACGCTGCCGGCACGCGCGTTTCCGTGGCAACGCTCGCCCAGTACCTTGGATATTTATGCCAGGCCTTCGCGTTCTATCGAGTTCGCCGCTATGACGTAGGCGGTAAAAAGTACCTCACTTCGGGTGATAAATACTATTTATCGGATCATGCAATCAGATATGCAAAACTGGGCACTAAAAAACTCGACTTCGGGCATGTATATGAAAATATGGTCGCTTTAGAGCTCCTAAGACGCGGTTGGGAAATCTATGTCGGGGTGCTTTATAAGAAGGAAATCGACTTTGTGGCAATTCGTCGCGATGAACGTGTGTATATCCAAGTTAGCGATGACATTTCGCGTCAGGAGACCTTTGAGCGCGAAGTGGCGCCTCTGCTTGCGATACGTGATGCGTATCCCAAGATGGTCATTGCGCGTACAAAGCATGAGGCTGTTGATTATGAGGGGATTAAGGTGGTCGACATCGCCCGATGGCTGATGGGGGAGGGGTCGGATGTCGAATAGCGGGCGGTGGACGCCTATCTAAATCATTGCGCTGCTCGGGCGCCTTGAGGGTCTTCTTAATAATGCGGGTGAGCCCACGCTCCTTACCGATGAATTCCACTTACTCGTTTCTGCCCGAGTAAGTTTGAAGACGGATGAGCCCGCTTCATTTTGTTTGCGGCTGGATACGTTTGTCGAAAAGTGCCGCGTGGATGGCTCAAATCGAACATTGGGACAGGCGTCTCATTTTATGGGCCGAGGGCGTGCGTATACAAGTCTTTTTGGTCCATAGGGGATGCTGGGCGGTTGCTAGTTGGGCTACGGGTCACTTCGCCGGCGCTGCTTCTTGCCATACGCTCATAGTGGAAGCCGATGCCACGGAGTCGACTCGCGATTCGGGCAACGGATGAGCGGCAAGCCGAAAGGAGCGGTGAGGATGATGAAGCCCGTGACAAGGAAGCTGCTGTTAGGAATTCCCACCGTGACGCTTTCGGCTGTGTTGGCGTGTACACTTGCCGGCTGCGGCGGTAATGCGCCGAGTGGCTCGGGCGGGAGTGCACCTGTGCAGGAGAAGTCCAAGAAGGCCAAGGCCTATGAGTCGCAGACGGTCGAGGTGGCTGGCATTACCTATGAGTCGGTGGCTCACGGTACGTTCTATCGCGGCGACGCTAAGCTGCAGGACGGCTTTTACCTACACGTCAAGATCACCAACAACAATGCAAAGAACAGGACGTTTGACTCCTTTAACGTGCATGCTGCCCAGGGCGATCTTGGGGCAGGCGACCCGTTGTTTACTTCTGGCAAGGCGGCCGTGCTCGACTACGTTGCAAGCGAGGCTCCCGATGAGCTTCACGAGGGCATCGATCTTTCCAAGAGGCCAGATATCGGCCCGGGCGAGACCGTTGAGTACGTGTATTTCTGGGCGCCCAAGACAGCGTACTACGGGCCCATCACTGTCGAGTTCGTAGACGCTTACGCTCCCGCCAAGAATCATGAGGCCATGCACTTTGACACCACGGGGCGCGAGACAAAGGAGTTCAAGGCCGCCGGCGGTGTGGCCGATTCTGGTGACGCGGCCAATATGACCGGCATCGATTGCGCATCGTACAGTATCGAGGCTGCCGATGGGTACACGCTGGATTCGTCCAACGAAGAGCGCGAAAAGGCAGACTTCTTCCACGACGAGACAGGAGGACGCCTGAACATCAGCATCTTCCCGCGCTCGCCGGAGGAAGAGGTTGCAAGCCTAGAGCAGGTCTACGAAGGCAAGGAGACAACAACCGACCAGGTCGAGTACAACGGCATAACGTGGCTGCGCTTTACCGGTCCCGACAACGGCCATACACTGTTTGCGACGGCTCCCGCAACGGGTGAAACCGTCCGCGTGTCGATCGGCTGGAAGATCGATTGGGATGCCGCCGTGCCCATGATGGAGGCGCTAAAGCTCAAGTAGCGCTGTGATTCTCACGTCAGGCGACTCAAGGCTGGCTCCGAGTTATCGGGGCCAGCCCCTTTTGGTGTTCGATGAGCCGAGTCGGCGTCTCTCGCAAAGGTAACTGAGAGCTAGCGAGGCCTATCCGAATTGACCTCATCAGCGGTGTCGGTTTCGAGCGCCGTGCGGCGGGCGCTGTAGGCGACGAGGCCGGCGCCTGCTGCGGCGAGTGCTGCGGCGGCTGCCGTAAGGGGAGCGTTGACATCGCCCGTGCCCGCAAGCGCGCCCGCTTTTCCGGAGCGCTTGTTATTGCCGTGATTCTTGCCGCTGCCAGATCCACTGCCGCCTCCGGAGCTGCTTCCGCCGGAGCCACCTCCACTCGTGCCGCCATCGCCGTCGACCGTCATCGGGGCGTCGTGAAGTTCTGTCGTATCCGCGCTGTCGCATACGCCGACCTGAACTTCTGAGCGTTCGCATGCCGCGTCGGGCACATGAAGCTCGTGCAGTACGGCACCCAGCGCCGAGTTTGCGCCCGGTCGAATTTCCTCGAGCGTTACGGGATCGAGCGCCACCAGCTTACGCGCCTTCGCATATAGCGTTACGCGTTTGCCCACCTCGTCGCCCCAACTCTCTGGGATGGCAAAGCTCATGCGGAACTGTGCCGTGCAACCCGGTGCCAGCACGGCGTTGCCGTTGTCGGCAACCAGCGGGTGCGTCGCAAAACGTGCGCCCAGCGTCTCGAGCGCGTACTTCACGTGTGCCATGTCGTTGGCCGAAGCATCCTCGGCGAGCTCCGGATCGTAGATCGATGCCATGCGTGCGTTCACTCCGAACCCGATGGATGCACTGGAGAATGGCTGGCTGGAGCCCTCTCGGTACAGATCGATCGTGCCGGCGGTCAGCAAGGTGTTGCCGTCGTTTCGCACCGTGACCATAAAGGATTCACCTGCTGCTCCGGGCACCACCGCGCCCGAGGTAGCGACCGCGCCCGTCGGAGTGGCACACGCCACCAAGGGCACTTCGATGCCGTGTAGTTCTGCCTCGCTCTTCTCCGCGCTCACAATGTGCGTGGCGAGCGCGGAGAGCATGCTCCCCGACGTCAAAAATGTCGTTATCTGATCGACGGGATGGTCCAGCTCGCACATCACGAACGGCTCCGTAAACAGATCGCCTGCCAAGGTGCTGGCGAAGATGCGGAAGTGCTTGCCCATCACTGCTACCGGGTTGCCTTCTTCGTCGTAGGTTTGCCCCACCTTGCCATCGGTGTTCTCTACATAGAGCACGCACCTGCCGTTGTTGCTTACGCTAAACGATGCCGGGCCGCAGCCTGCGGCACCCACGGGCTGCGTTGCAAATGCCGATGCGCCTCGCGTCCAAGTAATATGCTGCAGTTGCTCGTTGACGGTAGCCAAAAAGCCCGTGTGCTGCGGCCACGGCACCGCGTGGGGTACTGTGGCATCTGGCGACATAACGCCCCAGCCCGCAATGGACTGGCCGATCACGGCGTACGATGCACAGCCACAACCGCCTGCGGTCTCGTATGCAACGGGCACCACCATTTTGCCGTTGATATTCTCGGGCGCGCCGAGCTCGATGCTCGACGGTGCCTGTGGAAAGCGGAGGACCTGACGGAACGTGAGACTGTCGCCCGAAACGTCCGACCACAGGGTAAAGCACTCCAGCGCAACCTCGGCCTCGCTGCCGAGCGCCTTTTCTGCGGTGGTCCCGCGGCGGTGGAGGTAGGCGCCCGACAGGCGCCCGTCGACAAGTGTCTTGCCCACCGTGATGCGTGGGCACTGCAAGCAATGGTAGCCATCCTCCTGAAGGCGGCCGCGCGAGATGCTGCGCCACGACGTGTGCGATATCACGCGAACTCCGTTGTTGCTTATGCGCAGGCGCACAACGGACAGTATGCCGGATGTGCTCGCCGTATCGAAAAGGGTGTTGTCACCGGCGGGGCGCTCACCCGAGACCAGCAGCACGTAGGCGTCCTGGTTTCCTCTTCCGTCCGTATATTCCACTACGTCGAAGTCGTAATCGTATATGCCGTCGCGCTCCACGTCGCCCTCGCCAAACCCAAGGGGAAAGTCCACAGGCGTGGGAGCGGACCACGTTCCGTTTGCCTTTGTGTGTACCACCAGGCGCGAGCGACCATTGTCGCCGTAGCGCACCGAGGCGATACGGAACAGGCATTCTACGCCGGCAATCATTGCCAGCTTCATGTGGGCTTCGCTGAGCACGCCAGCAAACAGCACGTTGTCGCTCGAGGGCTTGATGCCGCCACGCTCGTCCTCCGACACGCCGGCAGAATCGGCGTTCGGGTCGGCAACGGTGTTCGTTGCCTGACCGATGTAGGTGTACTCATACATCGGCGCGGCGTTTTCGTCGTTCTCTATCAGTGCATGGACGAAATGCTCGATCTGTCCCGTGTCGTCGCTTTCTGCATCCGCCTCGAGCTCAATGCGCGTGACCGCTTGATCCCAATCGCGCACGACAGGCGCGGCGTTTACGGCAGTGGCCTTAACCTCGGCGCGTGCGAGCAGTTCGGCGTTGGTGACGATGGTGGCCGATGCGATAAATTGCGGCACGCCGCCCGCCTCAATGTTGCCGGCCGAGCCGAAGCAGGCATCCAGCGTATAAGGCGTATCTCCATCCAATGCGAGCTCAGAGCGCTGGAGCACATACTGGTCGCCATTGTTCACCGACATATTCCACGAATCGATGAGTGTGGGCCACGACCCCGACCAAGCCTTGGTGGTCCACTTGAACATTACGAACTGGAGTATCACATCGACATCGACGTCTGCACCTACACGCAGTCGCGGAAGCTGGTGTCCATTTGCCTTTTCGTACCCAATGAACAGCGTGAGGGATGCGGCGCCGCGCACGGCAGACGAAGCGACGCCTGCAACGCCGGCGCCAAAGGTGACGGCAAGCCCGATCTGGATGGTGAACGAGCCCGACGTGTTTGAATAGTCGAGCGAAATGTTTTTAAAAAACGCCGCGCCGCTGCCGTGCGTGTGGGCACCCACGGCGAGCGCCAGTTTTGCCAGCACCCAGGGGTTGACGTTTAGGAAAAATGGCACCGGTCCTAGGGTAAACTGCTCGGTCCAATTGAGGTCGGTTCTTACCTGGAAGAGGGCCTTAATATTGCCGTATGCGGGGTCGTTGTTGTTACCCCAGGTTTTGCCCACCCAATCGTAGGCGAGCGAGCCGTACAGCTGTGTGGCGATATCCATCGTGAACAGCGGCGTGCAATGGTGGCGAAGGAGCTTGGTGTTTCTTGGATCGGTGCCCGAACCGGCACTCATCCTCTTGTACTGATTCCACTTCCCCTCCATCTCGTCGAGGTAGCGGTTTGCCTGCTTGGCGCCCGACTCGCGCGGCGATTTCTTCCAGTATTCCGGATCAGGGTTGCCCGAATCGTTCATATAGCTAGCTGGTTTGTACCCTCCGCCAAACAGCACGTATCCAGCAAACGAGAAATCGAACAGAATGGGAAATGTGGACATCCAGCACGTGAACTTATTGCCGCCGATACCGGGAAACGCCGCGGGGAAATCAAACGGAGTGATCTCTTGGTCCATGGTGGTGGGAATGATGGTGGTCGAGCCCGATTCCGCCTTTGCGGCCGGCGCGGTGACAACGGCCATAGGGGATGAGAGCGTGTAGGTTTTGCCCTGGTAGTCGAGCATAAAGCGCAGCTTGCACCCTTCCTCCAGAAGGCCCGAAGCTGCATCGAGGAACGTGTCTTCGAGCGTGAACGTCGCCAGATTATCCGCGCCCGATGCGCTGGCCTTGATCTGGCCAATCTGCGTGACGGTTTCGGTTGAGCTGCCCGCAGAGGGCATCACTTTATTGATATGCAACGTTGCCTGCCCGCCCTGCGGCAGATGAGCCTGCACGGTAAAAGCGTGCGTGTCGGGCTGGTCGTTTGCTGCTTCGTCCGCTGGCATTGCCATAAACGTGGCGTCGGCGTACTGGATGTCCCATTCGTCGAACGTGAGCTGTCGAAAGTACGGCTCGCCATCGGAGAGCGGACGTGTGGGTGCGGTAATAGCGGTGCCGCCCTGGATACGCGCAAGGGGAATCTCGACATCGCGGTAGCCTGCCATGCTAATGGAGATGCCGCCGTTAAAGTCGTACGCGTCGAGAAGCGTTGCCTCGTCCACGTAGCCTTCTGAAAGAGGGGCGACCTCAAAGATGGCCGTGCCTTCGTCATCGGTCGTGGCGGTGAGCTGCTTGCCTGCGGCATAGCGCGATATGAGCGTGACCTGGGCACCCGTGATGGGCGTATTCTTGTTGGCGACGTCGACCACGACCACACCGAACATGGTGCGCGAGAGAACGAGCACCCTGAAGGGGTCTTTTTCGTCGGCATGGGCTTCGGTGGGTGCGAACGGCAATATGAAGGCGTTTGCGCTTCCCGGCACGCGCGGCATCATAATGCTCGCTAGCGAGGACGCTCCGGCGACAAGTAACGAACGGCGATCAAGCATCTTGGGCTCCCATCCCGCAAGTATCGGTGGAAATAATCCAATTTTGCGAGAAGGCGCCCCGTGGCGGTAGTGCCGTTCAAGGGTCAAAATGTCCAAATTGATCGAGCGAAGCGCCGGGTTCCGGAACGCGTTCGATGCGCTTGGTAGTCCGGTCGCTAACGTAACATATGCGCGACCAGCTCGGCGCGTGTGCCGATGCCAAGCTTTGCGTATACGCCGGATAGGCGGTTTTTGACGGTGCCCGGCGATACTCCCATATGGCGTGCGATTTCGGCGTTGGTCCACCCACGACAGGCGAGCATGGCCATGGTGAATTCCGTGGTCGTTAGATCGTCGGCAACGTCCTCGCCCGAATCGGGGTTGTGGATGCGCCGCCAGCCGTAGCTGAAGCGGTACGTGATCTCGATGATGCGCGCGAAGTCGTCAGGGTATTGCGTTTTTAGGCATGCCTCGATAAGCCCCTGTAAAAGGCCGTGATGCTCGCCAATGAGCTCAATAAGGCCGTCGGGACGCGCAATGTTCCAAGCAACTCCGAAGTGCGTTTTTGCGGCGTCGATGTCCTTGAGGCTCATGCATGCCATGGAAGCTGCCAAGTGCAGGAACAGCTCCGAGATGGGATAACTTCCCTGTTTCATGATCAGGGCGTTTTCCGCCATGCCCAGGCTGCGGCCATATTCGCCGCGCAGGTACAGGGCATGCGCCATCACGTAGCTGGCGAACAGGCGCAGACCTTCGGGCAGATGCGCCGCAAGCGGATAAAACTCTTCGGCGGAATACGGGGAAGGCAAGTGCAGCAGGACGCTCGCGGCCGAGGCGAACAGGATATGCGTGGCGTGGACGGCGGGCGACTCCTCGTCAGCCGGCGTATCGAGGATGCCAGCAAGGCACCGGCGGGCGTCGGCGATACGGTTGAGCGACAGGCTGGCGTATCCGCAGATAAAGCATGCGGAATAGCACAGCGCGGGATCGGTGGCGTCAAGATAGGGGCGCGCCGTCTTGGCAGCGAGGGCGGCCTGTCCGCGAAAGTACAGCGCTTCTGCCGTGGCGATGGTGCGTGAATCGGGGTCGGAAATGCCTGCAACCGCAGCGTCAATCTGCCCCGGCACAAAGGCGGTGCACATCAACGGCATGGGAACGCATGGGTAGCCATCGCAGTCCATCTTCCATCTCCCAACAGCTGGCAACAATGCAGCAATTGTACTCCTGTTGCTCGGGACCCCTTTCGTTCTACTGTTCGGTTAACGCTGCGGATCGTTTTGGAAGGCTTACGAGTATGGTAGTACCGTTCTCGGAACTTTCTTCGACCTCTACCGTGCCACCGTGAAGCGCTGCAATCTCCCAAACGAGCGCTAGTCCGAGTCCTGCGCCGCCGTATGCCCTGCTGCGGGATTTGTCTAGACGAAAGAACGGCTGGAAGATGCTCTCACGGTACTGCTTGGGTATTCCCGGGCCCTGGTCCTCGACTCGCAGGAACACATGGCTGTCGTTGTCGCAGATGGAGACGTTGACAGTCGAGCCGGTGCGGCTGTAACGGATGGCATTTTCGACCAGGTTAAACACCAGCCTATAGAGGAGCGTGTCGCTCCCGATTACTAAAGCGTCTCCAGCACAATTGAGGGCTATGCCCTTATTTTCGGCAAGTGGCGCAAGGTCGGTGAGGACCTCTTCGGACAAAGGACCAAGTTCCACATCGTCCTCGCAAGGGACGCTGCGGAGCTCACTCATCTCGAGCAATACCTTGGCCATTCGAGACATGCGCTCGGTTTGTTCTTGTAGCAGGCCGAGCAGCTCGGCTGTTTCGGGTTGCAAACCGGAGTGCTCGGAGATGAATAGTTCAATCTGTGCTTGCATAAGGGCGAGCGGGGTGCGCAGCTCGTGTGCGGCGTTGCCGGTAAACTGACGCTGTGCAGAGAACCCTTCGCCAAGACGGGCGATCATGTCGTTGAAAGAGGCGCTGCATCGTTGTAGCTCGGTGGGCACATCTTCACTGAGTCTGATTTCGCTTAGGTTGTCAGGCTGCACGCGCTCAACCTGGGCTGCAAAAGCCCGTAGCGGTTTGAGTGCACGGCCGCTCACAAAGTATGCCAGCACGCCGCCAAGGAGTGTGACTCCAGCCGTGATGTACCAAGCTGTCGTGCCAAAAGATTCCTGTGCGTCGTTTACGACGATCGTGACCTTGTCATCGGGGGTCGCTTTCGTTGGGTCGAACACCTGGGGCGAATCCGCGCCGGCAGCGTTAAAGGCCGAGATGTCACTGCCGATGGCATCCATATAGCGCATGCCCGTATAGCCGACCAGGCAGTTCGTCAGCACGCACGCCGCACACGTCAGCAGCGCCGTCATGATCGTTATGCGCCATTGCAGCGAAAGCCTTTTCATTCGCTATCCTCCATAACGTAGCCCTCTCCAATCCGATTGCGAATCGGGTCGTATCCCAAAGCGCTGCGCAACTTTTTTCGGAGCGACGAGATGTGAACGCGGGTTGCGTTGCTAAAGCTGTTCACGGTGCTATCCCAAACGTGCTCGATAAGCTCCTCTTGGCTTACCGGTCGCCCCTGATTAAGCATCAGGTATTCCAAGATTCCCGTTTCCTTGCGTGTAAGAGATAAGGCCTCGCTGCCCACGGAAGCGATGCGCGCCTTGGTGTCAAAGCTGAGTTTTCCGCAGGTTAATACTATGTCGCTTTGTGCGAAGCGCCTGAGGGTAAGGCTGCGGATCCTTGCCGCAAGTTCGTCCAGATGAAACGGCTTGGTGAGGTAATCGTTGGCGCCGGCATCGAGTCCGTCGACCTTATCGGATACTTCGCCACGCGCGGACAGAATCAGCACCTTGGTCTCGCAGTCGGTTTTCCTAAGTTCCCTGAGTACGGTCATGCCGTCGATACGGGGAAGGTTGAGGTCGAGTACCACGAGGTCGAAGGCCTCAACGTTCAGTAGGTCGAGCGCCTCCTGTCCGTCGTGACAGCAGTCGACGCTGTACGCCAAGTTTCGCAAGCTGCGCGCGATTGCGTCACGCAGCGCCCGCTCGTCCTCGACGATCAAAATACGCATAACAGTCTCCTTGCACATTTCAAATCGCGCTTAACACGGATTTTATAGCCGATATGGTCCAATGGTCGCGTTACGAAAGGAGTGGTCAGGTTGTTCAAAGCGGTAAAACCCGTGGTACAGGTCGCTTTGTTGATCGTCGGAATTGCCATGGTGTGCTTTGGCGTTATGCGTGGCGAGGCGGATGCCGTGCTGGCCAAAGCGATTAGGCTGTGCTTGGAGTGTATCGGAATTGGATAAAAGAGAAAACACTGCGTCGCATGTTTTGGCTCGATTTCGCGGATTCATTCAGGCGGCGGCGACGCTCGTCACCAACATTCACCTGCCAAACTTTGCCAAAGGCGGCATCTATCAGGGCGCGGGAAAAACAGTCTGCGTACCTGGACTTAATTGCTATTCGTGCCCCGCGGCATCGGGTGCGTGCCCCATCGGGTCGTTCCAGTCGGTGGTAGGTTCATCCAAGTTCAACTTTTCTTACTACGTCACCGGTACGATCATTTTGCTCGGCGTGCTGCTGGGACGCTTTGTATGCGGCTTTCTGTGCCCGTTTGGCTGGCTGCAGGAGCTGCTTCACAAGATTCCCGGCAAAAAGATTTCGACAAAAAGGCTCAAGCCGCTCACGTACATCAAGTACGTTGTGCTGCTGTTTGCTGTGGTATTGCTGCCTGTGCTGGTGGTCAACGACCTGGGGATGGGAGATCCGTTCTTTTGCAAATACGTCTGTCCGCAGGGCGTGCTCGAGGGCGCCATTCCTCTGGCCATTGCCAATGCTGGCATTCGATCTGCGTTGGGACAGCTCTTTACTTGGAAACTTGTCGTTCTCATTGTCGTGGCAGTGCTGAGCGTTTTGTTCTATCGCCCCTTCTGCAAATGGATTTGTCCGCTCGGCGCATTCTATGCGCTCATGAATAAGGTATCCCTGCTAGGGATTCGGGTCGATGCATGCAAATGCGTCTCGTGCGGCAAGTGTTCAAGGGTTTGTCAGATGGACGTTGATGTGGTCCGCGCGCCCAATCATGCCGAATGTATCCGGTGCGGAAAGTGCATCGGGGCCTGTCCTGTCGATGCCATCAGCTATCGCTATGGCCTGGATGTGTCGGCGGAAAAGCTTCCCTTGACCGCCGATAAAAAGTAAACAAGCTTCGACAAAACGGAGGAATGACTATGAAGCTTTCTAAGATTGCGGCCCTGTTTATGGTGCCGGTATTGGCCTTGTGCCTTGTGGCATGTTCGGCGCCCGGTGGCAATGCGAGCGAATCTGCGAGCTCCGATCCTAAGATCGCAGAACTCACTGCGCAGAAGCCGACCAATGCCGACGAGGCCGCCGAGCTGTATGCGAAGCTCATGCAGAAGGAGAACGAGATCTTTTCGAGTGATAACGCGCTGTGGGAAAAGGTATTCAATGCGGCAAATAAAGACTCGGCAATGATTGAGGACGGCAGCAATTACGGCGATTTCCTGCTCAAGACCATCGACGGCGCCAAGGATGAGTTCACGGCGGATGAGCTCAAGACGCTCAAGGCCGGTGCACAGCAGATCAAGGAGATCGAGGACAAGCTCGAGAGCCTGGAGAAGGAGTTCCCCGGCTGTGGAAGCACGCCGAGCGCAGGCGAGAGCGTCGACGCTTCGACCGCTGGCATGACGGCTGGCGCCAATGCTTCGAGCGAGGCGACGAAGTTCCCCAGCTTTACGGGCAAGGACCTGGATGGCAACGACGTGAGCAGCGACGAGCTGTTCTCTAAGAACAAGGTCACCGTCATGAACTTCTGGTTCACTACTTGCAAGCCGTGCGTGGGCGAGCTGGGCGATCTTGAGAAACTGAATCAGGAGCTTGCCGAGAAGGGCGGCCAGGTCGTGGGCGTCAATTCCTTTACGCTCGATGGCAACAAGGGCGAGATTGCAGATGCCAAGGACGTGCTGAGCAAGAAGGGCGTGACATATAAGAACATCTGGTTCAAGTCGGATAGCGAGGCCGGTAAGTTTACGTCAAATTTGTTCTCGTTCCCGACAACGTATGTCATCGATCAGAATGGCAACATCGTAGGGGATCCAATCGTGGGAGCCATCAGCTCCGCCGAGCAGCGCGCAGCACTCGACAAGCTTATCGACCAGGCGATTGCGAATAGCGAGCAGTAGAAAACGCGTAAAGCATAGCGAGGATCGTGCGCCGCTGTGCGAAGTAGTCCGCTACCTTTCAAGATAAGCTCCACCATATAGAGGTCCCGCTCGGGACCTCTTCTTTTGGGCGCCGTCCCATTCGTTTTTTGGCGCGGTTCGTTGCATTCCTCACTGGTGTCGGTGAAAAATGGGGATAGAGTAGGACAAACGCGTCGAATACGAACGGCGGGGGAGAGCGGGCAGGGTGCCTGCGCAGAGAGGTTGCCGTCCATGCTGGAGCTCAAAAGAATTTGCAAAAGGTACGTCACGCAGTCGTTTACGCAGGTGGCGCTCGACAGCGTGAGCCTGTCTTTTCGCGATAACGAGTTCGTGGCCATTCTGGGTCCCTCGGGTTCGGGTAAAACCACGATGCTCAATGTTATCGGCGGACTGGATCACTTTGATTCTGGCGACCTGCTGATTGACGGCATCTCGACCAAGGACTTCCGCGACCGCGATTGGGACGCCTATCGCAACAACCGCATCGGCTTTGTGTTCCAAAGCTATAACCTCATTCCGCATCAGACCATTTTGGAAAACGTGGAGCTGGCGCTCACGCTCACGGGCGTGGGGCATGCCGAGCGCCGCCAGCGTGCGCGCGAGGCGTTGGAGAAAGTCGGCTTGGGCGAGCACGTTAACAAGCGCCCGAGCCAGCTTTCGGGCGGGCAGATGCAGCGCGTGGCCATCGCCCGCGCCCTGATCAACGACCCCGAGATCGTGCTGGCAGACGAGCCGACCGGTGCCTTGGACTCTACAACGTCCGTGCAGGTCATGGACTTGCTTAAGGACGTTGCGCGCGACCGCCTGGTCATCATGGTCACGCACAATCCCGAGCTGGCGTACCAATACGCCACGCGCATCGTCAACCTGGCGGACGGCAAGATCACCGACGACTCCGATCCTTTTGATGTCGCTGACGCCGCGCGTCGCGAGGCTAAGCCCACGCGCAAAACCTCGATGAGCTTTGTGACGGCGCTGGGGCTTTCTGCCCGAAACCTTATGACTAAGAAGGGCCGCACGGCCATGACGGCCTTTGCGGGCTCGATTGGCATTATCGGTATCGCGGCGATTCTGGCGCTGTCCAACGGCGTGAACAATTACATCAAAAAGGTCGAGGAGGATACGCTCTCGAGCTACCCACTCACCATTTCCAAGCAGGATTACGACCTGTCGTCCATGATGGGCGGACAGGGGGCCGCGGATGACGATGCGTCCAAGAACGAGGGTTCGTCCGACGACGGCACCGACGGCAAGGCTCAGGGAACCGATAGGATCCCTGTGGTCACGGCCGTAAAGGATATGTTTGCGAGCGTTAAGTCCAACGACATGAAGAGCTTTAAGGCATGGCTCGATGCCGGTGGCGACGGCATCGATAAAGAGGTCAACGCCATTCAGTACGGCTACGGTGTATCGCCGGTTGTCTATCGTGCCGGCAAGGGCGATGAGAAGCCCGTTCGGCTGGTGCCCAACGCCATGACCGAGGCCATGAGCGGAGGCGCGAGCTCGGCGGCAACGGTGAGCATGGAATCCATGGAAACCTCGGTCTTTAACGAGATGATTGAAGACCAGAGCCTGCTCGACAGCCAGTACGATGTCGTCGCCGGCCATTGGCCTACGTCCGCCAACGAAGCCGTGATGGTGCTTTCGAGCCGCGGTACGGTGGGCGACTACACGCTCTACAGCATCGGTGAGCTGGATATCGATGAGCTCAACGATCTGGTAAACAGCGCTATGACGGCTGACGGTGGGGTCGAAACGCCCGAGACCGGCACCGACTTTACCTACGACGATGCGCTGTCTACCACGTTTAAGGTGCTGTCGCCGGCCGATGCCTATCGCAAAAACGAAGAGACCGGCATGTGGACCGATATGTCTGGCGACACCGACTTTATGGCCGCCAAGGTTGCCGACGGTATCGACGTGCACATTGTGGGCGTGGTACGACCCAACGAGACCGCCAACGCGAGCGCGTTGTCCCCGGGCATTGCCTACACGCATGCGCTGACTCGCCAGCTTATGGAGCGCGCCGCCGATTCGCAGATTGTGCAGGAACAGCTCGCCCACCCCGAGACGGATGTCTTTACGGGCAAGTCTTTCGATGAACTGCAGGGCGAGGCCAAACAGGGCGTGGATCTGGGCAGCATGTTCAGCGTGGACGAGGCAACGCTCAAGAGCGCGTTCTCGTTCGATGCGTCTGCACTCTCGGGTGTTGCCGGCGGTATGGGCCTGTCGGGTCTTGACTTGTCCGGGCTGGACATTGACCTTTCGGGCGTAGGGAAGGATATCGACTTCAGCGACATCATGGCCAAAGCACCGACCCCAGATTTCTCGGGCATCTTTGACGGTTTGGAGCTCACGCCCGAGCAAATGCAGCAGGTGGGAACGCTTGCCAACCAACTGTTTGAGGGCTTTTTGCAGTCTGATCAGTTTAAGGCGCTGTCGCCCGAAGATCTTAAGGACGCGTCGAAGCTCGCCGCCGCGTTCTCGACGTATCTTGAGAGTGATACGGCAGCCCAGCAAATCCTGGCTCAGCTCAAGGCACTCGGCGGCGATGCCCTGGCAGAGCGCCTGCAGCAGGCGATGACCGACTATGTGCAAAAGCAACTGGCTCCGTATCTGCAGCAGGCTATGGATCAGGTGATGCAGACAATTAGCGAGCAGATTGCGACAACGGTGTCAGCTCAGCTCAAGGCGGGCGCGGCAGGGCTCATGGGCCAGATGGCGACGCAGATGTCTTCGAGTTTTGCTAACCTGGCGAGCGCCATGCGCGTGGATGCGAGTACCTTTGCTCATGCCATCCACTTCAACATGGACGCCGAGGACCTGAGCTCGCTCATGATGAGCTATGCCAAGGCGTCGAAGCTCACCTACGACAACAATCTGACCACGTTGGGTTATGCGGACGAGGCGGACCCAATCTCGGTCAAGATTTTCCCGCGCGACTTTGAGGCCAAGGAGCGCGTACTCGATCACATCGATGCGTACAATAAACAGGTCAAAGCCGCTGACCACGATGAACAAGCCATCTCGTACACCGACTACATGGGCATCATCATGGGCTCGGTGACCGACATCGTGAACACCATCAGCTTGGTGCTCATCGCATTCGTGAGTATCAGTCTGGTGGTGAGCTCCATCATGATCGGCATTATCACCTACATCAGCGTACTGGAGCGCAAAAAGGAGATTGGCATCCTGCGCGCGATCGGCGCGTCGAAGCGCAACGTGGCCAACGTATTCAATGCCGAGACCTTTATCGAAGGCCTCATCGCCGGCGTCTTTGCCATTGTCGTCGTGGTGCTCGTGAGCTTTCCGGTTAATACCTGGGCGCTTGCGGCCAAACAGGTGCCCAATCTGATGAGCCTGCCCGTGCAGGATGCGCTGGTGCTCATCGCAATTTCAGTGCTGCTGACGGTCGTTGCCGGCCTGCTGCCGGCCCGCAGCGCATCCAAGAAGGATCCCGTCGAAGCCCTGCGCTCCGAATAGGCACGTCGGCCAATGCGGTGAGCGCACGATCCAAAGGCGTTAATGTGCCTTTCCGGCCAACATGAGGTAAATGCGCGGATGGGTGTACTCGTCAAATTCTTCTTCGGGCTCTGTGTCAAATGAGCAATAGGCTTTGATGGGACTGTCGCTCATCTTGATGCTGACTGTATCGTAGATCGAGCCGTTCAAAAATGCCTCTTTAAATACGTTGGGAATGCCATGCGGCGCCATGAGCTCGGGATTTAGGGTTTTGACGTTCATGTTTTGTATGGGAGCGCACAGCGTTTCGAAGTCCTGCTCAGCGCGGGCGAGGTTGTCTTCTAGACTTAGGCCGGGGTCGATCTCTGCCGTATAGCTAACGCCGGTGAGCGTGCCTTTTGTGTCAAAGTCCAGGTAGACATAGGTAGACCGCGAATCAGAGTCGCCCTTGTGCAGATACCCTCGAACGTGATAGCTGTAATCCTGATAGCGCTCATGGGGATCATCGGCAGATACGTATTCGCATACGGGCTCTAGTGCCTTTTGGACGAGGGCGATTTGCTCTGCGGCGGCGCGAGCGTTTGCCTGCATCTCGTTGCTGCCCTGGACTAGCTGGGGGATATAGGCGCCAAACATGAGGGCGAGAGGCAGCGCCACAAGCGCGACGATCCACTTCTTTGCACTTGGGATGGGCATGCCGCTGGCTGCTGCCATGGCTTTTGCATTGGCGTAGGTCTCGTCGAGCACCTCTGCGGCGGTGGCGACAGCTCCTATAGCGGCGGCGACCTCTGCCGCATCGCCTAGGTTGCGTGCGCTTTCGTTGTCGCTGCGCTTGAGCATGCGCGCGGCCGCTTGCGTTCCAAGGACGCCTGCGATTTGCGCCGAACGGTCTTGCTCGCTTTGCGCGACGGCAAGTTTGCTTTGAAGTTCCCTTCCCTTCTTGCTGCGCATTCCAAGACGTGGGGCCAAAGTGCAGTAGCAAAAGATGACAACCTCTATAACGGTGAGCGCCAGGGCGCAGAACATGCCGGTTTGTTGAAAGCCTTTGTGATGAAAGACCATATCGTCAATCATCTCGAACGGCAATATCAAAAACGGCAGGACAAACGCCATGATCAGCGCTGCCATGGCGACTTTGGGGCAGATGCAGTATCGCAGGATGCGCTTGCGATCTTTTTCGGTGAGCGTTTGCATGATGGGTCCTTGGTGTGCTTGCGACGGTGCACGGCGGCGCAAGCCGTTGTTGCCGTATTGCTCTAGGGCGGCGCCGGAATCGTCTCGCTCAGTTTACGCGAGTCTTAAATAAACAAAAAGCTGCATACCGCCACTGGTATCGGGCGGTATGCAGCCGGAAGAGGTGTGCCGGGACTAAACGCTGGGTTGGCGCGCGGCGTCGTTGCGCAGCCGCCTTGCCGTCAAGCGATGCTTCGAGCCGGGCATGCGAGCATTTAGCCCTTCTTCGATAGAGGCTTCATGTTCCAAAGGACCACGTTCATGATGACAACGACCAGGGCAACCACGGCCGAGGACACCCAAAATCCCATGTTCAGCCCAAACCATTCGGTGGTGCCAAACATATCCATCCAAATCTGAGTCCAGTTCATCTGCGTTCTCCTTTACTGGTCGTTTGGACTTCGCTACAGTAGCTCTCCGTAGCGCTTGACGTAGGCCTTCTTGATGCTCGTGGCGAGCGCCATGTAGAGCAGGATGCACGGAATCAAGAAGCAGAAGTACTCAATCGGCAGGGCGCCCAGGCCCAGCTCAGGTCCCAGAGGGCTAAAGGGCAGTGCAGTGAGCAATGCGATTCCTGCCATGGTGAGCAGCGTCACGGGTGCGGAGGCGCGGCTCTGGATAAATGGCAGCTTGGGCGTGCGGATCATGTGGATAACGAGCGTCTGACTCCACATAGATTCAACAAACCAGCCGGCCTGGAACAGGGCGATGTAGGCGATCTGCATGGCGGCGAGGGTGTCGCCCGAGTAAGCGCTTGCCAAGTTGTTGAACAACACGCCGTGGCTTACAAACAGCGGGCAGAAGACAAAGTACATAAAGATGTAGGTCATAAAATCGAAGATGGAGCTGGTAGGCCCAATCCAGAGCATGAACTTCCCAATGCTTGAGGCGTCCCATTTGCGCGGCACGCGCAGGAACTCCTCGTCTACGTTGTCCCAGGGAATCGCCAGGCAGCTGCAGTCGTAGATAAGGTTGAGTAGGATAAGCTGGATGCTCATCATAGGCAAAAACGGCAGCAGGGCAGAGGCGGCGAGGACGCTGAACATGTTGCCAAAGTTCGAGCTGGCGGTCATCTTGATGTACTTGATCATGTTTGCGTAGGTCTTGCGGCCCTCGACAATGCCCTCTTCCAGGACCATAAGGTCTTTTTCCAACAGGATGATATCGGCAGATTCCTTGGCAACATCTACGGCGGTATCGACGGAGATACCGATATCGGAGGACTTCATGGCCGAGGCGTCGTTGATGCCGTCGCCCATGTAGCCCACAACGTGCCCGTTTTCACGCAGGATGGAGACGATGCGCGTCTTTTGATCGGGCGTGAGCTTTGCAAAGACCTGCGTATGCTCGGCCTTGCGGGCAAGTTGTTCATCGTCCATCGCGGCGATGTCCTGGCCAAGCAGCATGTTGTTGACTTCGAGTCCCACTTGCTTGCAGATGGTGCGCGTGACCTTCTCGTTGTCGCCGGTGAGAATCTTGGTCGCAACGCCGTGCCGCCGCAGCGCCTCGATGGCGTCGGCTGTGGACTCCTTGGGCGGATCGAGGAAGGCGAGGTAGCCCATGAGGACCATGTCGCATTCGTCGGCTGCACTAAAGGCGCCCACCGGGGAGGGGTTGGACTTCTGGGCGATGGCGAGTACGCGGAAGTCGTCGTCGTTGAGCTCGGAGACTGTGGTCAAAATGCGATTGCGCAGCTCGTTATCGAGTGTACAAACTTCTCCGTCTACCTCGGCAAAAGAGCAGATGGAGAGCATTTCCTCCACAGCTCCTTTGGTGACCATCTGAATCTTGCCGCTTCGGTCGCGCACTACGGTGGAAAGACGACGGCGCGTGAAATCGAAGGGTACTTCGTCGATCTTCACATATGCTTCGGAGAGGTCGGTGAGACGAGGGTCGCACAGCTCCTCTTCCTCCGTGCACTTGATGATCGCCAAGTCCATGAGGTTCTTATAGCCCGTCTGGAAATAGCTGTTGAGGTAGGCATGCCTAAGCACGCGCGAATCTTCCTGGCCGTCGATGTTCCAGTGGTACTCCAGCACCACCTGGTCCTGCGTGAGCGTGCCGGTTTTGTCGGTGCACAGCACGTCCATGGCGCCAAAGTTCTGAATCGAGTTGAGGTTCTTGACGATGGTCTGCTTCTTGCTCATCGCGACCGCGCCCTTGGCCAGACAGGTGGTCACGATCATGGGGGGCATCTCGGGGGTGAGGCCCACGGCGATGCTGATGGCGAACAGCCCCGCCTCGAGCCAATCCCCCTTGGTGATGCCGTTGATCACGAATACGAAGGGAACCATTACCATCATGAACTTGATAAGGACCTGGGAAACGCTGTTTACGCCCTTGGAGAAGCTTGTCTCCACGGCCTCGTCGGAGAGGTTCGACGTCATCGCGCCAAAGAGCGTGCCGTCGCCCACGCTAAAGGCAAGCGCGGTGGCGCTGCCCGAAACAACGCTGCTGCCCATGAGGGCGATGTTTTCGTAAGAGGTTGCCGAGTCGGACGCCTCGCAGCTTGCGGGGATCTTCTCGACCGGTTCGCTCTCGCCCGTCAGGCTCGCCTGACTTACAAAGAGGTCCTTGGCCTCGATGATTCTCATGTCGGCGGGAATCATGTCGCCTGCAGAGAGATGGACGATGTCGCCCACGACCACTTCGTCGATGGGAATCTCCTCGCGCGGGGCTCCCTTTCTGCTCACCGTCGCCGTGGTGGTGATCATGTCGAGGAGCTTTTCGGCGGCATTGCCGCTGCGAGCCTCCTGGATGTAGCGAAGGGTGCCGGAGAGGATCACCATGGTGGCGATGATGACCACGGTGAGAGGATCGAAGTCTTCCGGCGTGTTGCCCATGAGGGAGAGGGCGGGGAAGAGCATGTCGGTGACCGCCGAGATGACGGCCAGGAAGAACAGGATTGCCGTGAACGGGTTCACAAACGCGTCTGCAAGCCTGCGTGCCAGCGATTTTTTCTTTCCGCAGGCGATGACGTTACGGCCGTTCTTGGTCCTGCTTGCCAGGACTTCTTCTTGGGTGAGGCCCCCGAGGTTCGATCCCGCCCAGGTCATGACTTCGGTGAGGGGGCGCGTTGCCGCATACGGAATGCGGTCTTGGGTCTTGTGCTGTGCCTGATCGAGGCGGTTTTGATCCTGCTGAACACGGCAGGTGGCGCCGCGGCGCTTCTTCATGGTCTTCAATGTGCCTGCTTTCCGTTTTCTTGGTTGGAATGCAGGACGGGCTATTCAAAAGAGCCTGCGCGATGTTGCGTTTGCTCATGTATGTGCCGCCCTGCAGCGGTGGTACTGTCACTGTCGCTCAAGCTCCTCGCCCCCTTTCGTATCTGCGACTATCTAGAGAATAGAAAAGCCGCAGAACCAGGTCCATGGCTGGATTCTTGCGGCTTTCTTGCGATTCGATAAGGTTTCTCGCGCGGCTACTCGCACATCTTGTAGCCCACGCCCCATATCGTCAGGAGATAACGGGGATTGTCAGGTTCCGGCTCGATCTTTTTTCTGATCTTGCGGATAAACGCCATGATGTTGCTGGAATCGAGCAGGTAGCGGTCGTTCCAGACCGCCTGGTAAATCTCTTCTTTGCTAAATACCGTCCCGCGGTTTGCCGCAAGGAACGCAAGGATGTCGAACTCCTTGGGGGTCAGCTGGACCGGGGTGCCCGAGAGGGCAACCGATCTTGATGCCGTGTTGATTGCAAGCTCATCTATGACAATGAGGTTTTCGTCGTCGCTTTGCGCGGCGCCATCGATTGCGAGCTCGACGGCGCTGAGCCTGCCCGCGGCGATATCCGAGAACACGGGGGCGAGGTCGCGGGCGAGTGCGCTGCCGGATGAGAAGAGTGCATGGCTGAGCTCTGCGGCCTCTGACGGCGTGATGTCGATACGAGTTCTTCTAGTAACCATGAGCCCGCCTTAGAACAGATTCCCCGTACGGGAAAGGTAGGCCCTCTTGAGGGAGGTGACAACGATAAGGTATAGGGCGCTCAGCAGGGCGACGATGCCTAGATACCAGGTAGGCAGCGTGGCGAGCCCGAACCAGGACGCTGCTGGTCCCAGCATGAAGAGCGCCGAGAGCGCGAGCATGCTCACAGACATGATGGCAAGGGGCCGGCAGGGGTATCCGCCCTTGTTCCCAAGGTGCCGGCTTCTGAGCGTGAGCACGACGAGCGACTCGGTCCAGATGCATTCAAGCAGCCATCCGGCTTGGAACAGGGCTATGAATGAGGCTTTTCCCGCAGCATCAAGAGCAGCATACGATCCGCCGCATGCACCGGGGCAAACAACGAGGAACAGGATGGCAAAAGTGATGATGTCGAATGCCGAGCTCGCAATGCCAAAGCAGCCCATGAAGCTGCCCAGTCCCTTTTCAGACCAGGTTTTGGGTTGCTTGATTTCCTCTGCGTCCACATTGTCCCAAGAGATGGAGAGGCAGACGGCATCGTAGAGGAGGTTCAAGATGAGCAGCTGCGCGGCGGTCGCGGGCAAGAACGGAAGAAACACGCTTGCGGCGGCAACCGAGCAGATGTTTCCAAAGTTCGAGCTCGAGGCGATGCGAATGTACTTGGAGGCGTTTGCAAAGGCACGGCGGCCCTCTCGGACGCCCTCGGCGACTACGCCCAGGTCCCGCTCAAGAAGAACAAGGTCTGCAACCTCCTTGGATTCCGCTGCCGCAGAATCGACGACGATGCCGACATCTGCCGCGGTGAGTGCGGGAACGTCGTTCACGCCGTCTCCGATGTATCCGACGGTATGCCCCGAGAGCCTGATGAGGTTGACGATTCGTGCCTTCTGGATGGGCGTGAGCTCGGCAAAGATGCGCCCGCGGCCCACGCGGAGCAGGGCTTCCGATTCGCTCATCGTATCGAGCATCGCGCCGGTTATCACGGTATCGGATGCGATGCCGAGCCTCGAGCATGCGGACTTGGCAACAGATGCCGAGTCTCCGGTGAGCACGCGGACCTCGACCGACAGGTCGGAAAGCGCCTTCACGGCTGCACGGGCGCTTGCCTTGGGTGCGTCGAAGAAGCCCAAAAAGCCACAGAGCACCAGGCTATCCCAGTCGGTTGATGTCGTGCTATATGCAACTGCCAGGACCTTGATGCCGTCTGAGCGCATGTCTTCGGCAACGTCTAGGGCGCATGCCTTCCCTTCGGCATCCATGGGGACGAGCTCGCCTTTGAAATCGGCCCAAGCGCAGCGGGCGCATACGCTTTCGACTTCGCCCTTAACGATGGTCAGGCGCGCATCGGCCGCTGCGGAAAATCCCAGGCAGCCAAAGGCGCCGGGCGTTGCGGCGAGCTTCACGCCAGATGCTTTGGTCACATGGTCAAAGGGGTCGCTCGCGCACAGGGAGAATGCCTTTGAAAGGTCTTTTGCCGGAAAGGAGAGATGCTCCGAGCTGCAAGCTGTGGCCACGGCGCGGTCCAGCTGGTTTCTCTTCGTGCCCTGTCGCGTGCATTCGAGATAGGCCAGCCCAAGGGTTCGAGTGCTCTCGTTTCCCAAGATGTCCGTGTAATATTCAAGCACGGCGAGGTCTTCGGTGAGGGTGCCCGTCTTGTCGACGCACACGACATCCATGGATCCCAAGGACTCCATGGCATCGACGTTTTTAACGATGACCTGCCTGTTTTTGAGGCGTCGAGCACTTCCCGAAAGGCAAACGCTGGTGACCACCGGCAGCATTTCCGGCACCAGGCCAACGGCGGTTCCAAGCGCGAAGAGCAGGGCCTGCGCCCAGTCTCCAAGCATCGCGCCGCGGACGAGCATCACAAAGGGAAGCACGACGAGCATGCATTTGATGAGGCTGAGGCAGACGTTTCGCGCGCCGATGCCGTATTTGGCATGCGAGCCGTCATCGAGGCGCACCCGAGGCGTCTCGTCATCGATTTTCGAAAGCACGGTTGCCGTTGCCTGACCGTCGGTGACGGTGGTCCCTGCCAGGATGACGTCGCCTTCCTCCTTTATGGAGAAGCCGCTTTCGCCCGTAAGGGAGGCTTCGGACACAAGGACATGCTTGCCTGCGTTTAGAGAGGCGTTGACAGGGCACAGCATGCCTGCGTTGATACGGATCACGTTGCCCGGGGTGAGTAAGTTTGCGTCAACCTGGGTCCAGCACTCGCCGTCTTGCTTCCAGACCATTGCATGATTTGCACGGGACATATGGCGTTCGAAAGTCCGCTTCGCTTCTTCTTCGTAAAAGAGCCTAACGAGGCCTCCCACAAACCACATGAGGAACAAAACGGCGGGGGCGAATATATCTGCTTCGCCTCGTGGCCGGGGGAGAACATCGACAAAAAGCGCGAGGATGGCGAGCGCGAGCAGCAGCGCGGAGAATGGGTTGAAGAATGATTTCCTGAGCATTGAGGCCCCTTTCTTGCGTTGCCATGATTCTATGCGACGAGATACCGTCCGTTCCCCTATATCTCCTTGCTATTTCCTTGTTTTGGCGAACACAATGAACAGTGTGCTCATGGTGAGCACGGTTGAGGCAGCAAGTCGCATTTTCGCTGAGGGACCGAGGTACGCGTCTGCCGGATTGCACATCCTAAAAGGAGGGGTTTGACCGACATGAACGTAGTAAAGATCGTATTCAGCCCGACAGGCGGAACTCAGAAGGTCGCCGATGCTCTTGCAGAAGAGCTGGCGAAGGACGGGGGCTCAATCTCTCAGATCGATCTGTCCGATCCCGCGATGGAGAAGGCTGATCTCTGCGTTGACGCTGACGCCCTTGCCGTTATCGCCGCGCCGTGCTTTGCCGGCCGTGTGCCCGCTCTCGTCTTGGAGCGTCTTGCCAAGGTGGCCAGCAATGGCGCAAAGGCGGTCGTGACGATTGTTTACGGCAATCGCGATTTTGACGATGCCCTGCTTGAGTTCAAAGACAGCGCCGTTGCTCTTGGCTATACGGTGGTTGCCGGTGTGGCTGGTATCGCTGAGCACTCTTTGGCACATCAGTTTGCCACGGGCGAGCCTGGTCCGGATCAGATTGCGATGCTTCATTCGTTCGCACAGCAGATTCTCGAGAAGGCTCAAAACAGCGCTGCCGGCGACGTTGAGGTCCCCGGCAATAAACCTTACAAAGATCCCGGTGCTGGCAAGTTGGTTCCCCAGCCAACTCCGGCGTGCTCGGCATGCCGTGCTTGTGCTCAGGTATGTCCCGTTGGGGCAATTGGCTCATTGCCGCGCGGCATGGCAGATGAGGACCTTTGCATCGGCTGCATGCGCTGTGCCGCCGTGTGCCCCAAGCATGCTCGCGTCGTGAATCAAGAGATTGCCGGCGCTATCGCCGCGAGGATCGAGAGCGCGTGTTCCGTGAAGAAAGATCCCCAGCTCTTCCTCTAACGGATATGGGATTCAGCTGCTCAATTGGATATCACCTGGCAATGCCGTAAGATGATTCGGTCAAAAGAGCATCTGAATCGAGAGGGATACCGTACGTGATATTGTCGCTGGCCCCCATGGAGGGGATTACCGGGCATGTGTTCCGTCGCGTGCATGCGGAGTGCTTCGGTGCACTCGATTGCTATTACACGCCGTTTTTGCCGCCGCCGCGGGTGGGAAACCGCTTTGGCGGCAAGGCGTTTAAGGAGATCGATCCTGCCAATAACCAGGGCCTCAACGTAGTGCCTCAACTGATGTCCAAGAACGCGGACGAATTTGTGTGGGCGGCACAGGTGCTCGCCGACATGGGCTACCGCGAGGTCAATCTCAACTTGGGTTGCCCCTCGGGTACGGTTGTCGCCAAGGGCAAGGGCTCGGGTTTCTTGCGCAATCTCGACGAGCTCGAGGTGTTCTTAAGCGATGTGTGCGAGCGGTCGCCGTTGCCGGTATCGGTAAAGACCAGGCTGGGGTTGGAGCGCGATGACGAGTATGAGCGTGTGCTCGATCTGTATTGCCGCATGCCGCTGGCAGAGCTGATCGTGCATCCGCGCGTACAAAAGGACCGCTATACGGGCTCGCCGCGCAAGGAGTTTTATGGCGAGACGCTGGAGCGTGCGCCGTTTCCGGTGGCATACAACGGCGACATTTTTGATCTTGAGGATATGGGTGCGCTGGTGGAGGCCTATCCCGGCACGCGCCATGTAATGCTGGGACGCGGCTTGCTCGCGAACCCCGCGCTGGCTCGCATGGTTAAGGGCGGCCCTGCTGCCACGGCAGCCGAGCTGCAGCGCTTCCACGACACGCTGTTTGCGGCATATGCAGAAGAGATTGGCGGTAACGCGGTCTTTCGCATGAAGGAGTGGTGGTTCTACGTCAAATGCGCCTTCGCCGACCCCACTACCGTTCACAAACTCGTGCGTAAGACCAAAAAGGTCGACGAATACCGAGCCGCCGTCGAGCGCGCCTTTCGCGAGCAGCCACTTGCACCCATAGCCCGCTTCCACGGCTAGTTAGTCGTTGGGGACGTTTTTTAACGACTAGTCATTTAAGAACGTCCCCGATGAGTACTCTCACGCTAGAGCAGGTTCTTCTGTACCCATGCGATGATGTAGCTCGACTCGTATAGCGGTTTTCCGTCGATAAACAGGCAGGGAACCTGGCGTTTTCCGCCGACGGCGATGAGTGTCTGTTCGGCATCGGAATCGGTCGAGATATTGCGCTCGGGAATGGTCACGCCGTTATCGGCCAAAAAGTGCTTGACCTTTAAGCAATACGGGCAGCCGGTCATAACGTACAGCGCGAGCTCGTGATTAGTAGCCATAGGTCTCCAATCGGTTGAGGTTTTGATTGAAATACCCAAAGCCGCCGCGGTCTATGCGCGCGTCAACGAAGACTCGATGGCCTGGACCAGAAACGCCGTGGCTCCGGTGGCGCAGGGCTTGTCGTAGTAGTCAACAAAGCGCTGGTCGGCAAGATAACCGTGGGCGAGGCCCAGGTACGCCTCGTCTTGGGGCTCGCATCCCCAGTTGAGAGCAATCCAGCGACGATGCATCGCGACAAGCTTACGAGCCTCGTTGCTCTCTGGGTCGCCAATGCCCATGGCAATTGAGAGCTGGCCCAGAATAGCGCGTTCAAGTTCCTTCATGTCGTTCCATGTCTCGGGGTCCATGTCCAGCAACGCTTCGTTTGCTGCATCGATAGCCTCATCGCCGTAGCGCGCCCGCGCCTCGGCACCGTAGCGCGCCTCGTTTTCCTGCACGGTGCGCCAGCGCTCCAGTTGCGGCAGGACGGCGCCCATGAGCGAGACGGCTTCGTCGAGCGACATGCCGGTGTTTTGTGCCAGGCGCGGGGCACAATCCTCAATCATTGCCTCCATGGTGGTGTCATAGGTGTACTTGCCGTGGTCGTAGCACCACTTGCAGTAATGATCGGTCGCGGTGCCCGTGGCATCGGTGCCGCAGTCGTCGGGCGTGAGTATCATGCCGCAGCTCTGGCAATAGTGCTCAGGCATTTCGAGCAGGTGGGACAGCGGTTCTCCGGTTACGGCGGCGATGAGCTTCATCATGTCGATGCCCGGTGTGACCTCGCCGCGCTCCCACCGGCTGATGGCCTGGCGTGTGACGAAGAGCTTAGCGGCAAGCTGCTCTTGGGTAAGGTGATGGGCGCGACGGACAGCAATGAGCTTTTCTGCAAAGGCCATAGCGGCTCCTTTCTGCTGGTTGATGGCTTAAGCATACGCGGCGGCAGGCGCCCTTCCAAGCAACCGTTGGTTGCACGACAGGAGTCCGCGGCAAGGATTGCGCGCAACGCCCCACGCCTCCATGCCGTACAATGGCCGGCATGGAACCTATTGCACACATACATACCGACCTGCCGCAGAAGTTCGGCATTCCGCGCAACAGCTTTTTGGCGCCTCATCTGCAGGGACGCATCGTTTTTGAGCCGGAATTTGCCTCCAATGCAGCGGTTGAGGGTCTGGACTCCTTCTCTCACCTGTGGCTGCTGTGGCGCTTCGAAAACGGTACGCCCGGAGGCACGGCTAAGGACATAGCTGCCGATGCCAAGTCGCAGGACAGGTCTGGCACCAACGCAAAATGGTCGAAAACCGTGCGCCCGCCGCGTCTGGGTGGAGCCGAGCGCGTGGGCGTGTTTGCCACGCGCAGTCCGTTTCGCCCTAATCCCATCGGGCTCACCTGCGTCAAGCTCAGCCGTGTTGAGCTCACCGACGATGGCCCCATCATCCATGTGCTGGGGGCCGATCTGCGCGACGGCACGCCCATCTACGACATTAAGCCCTACATTCCGTTTGCGGATTGCCATCCGGATGCGACCGGCGGCTGGATTGAGGACGCTCCGTGGCAAGAGCTCGACATCGGGTTCCCGCAAGCGCTGCAGGATATGGTCCCGCCTACAAAACTTCCTGGCTTGGTTGAGGTTCTTCGCCAAGATCCGCGCCGCGCGGGTAGCAAGCACGAGCCAAACCGCATTTACCACTTGGCTTACGCTGGGCTCGACATATCGTTTACGGTCGACGGCGCCAGGTTGACGGTAGCCGCCATCAGCGACGCGGAGGACTAGCCGGCCATCCATCCGTATCCGTCAAAATCGACAGCAAACCCCATGCCAAAACTGCCCACGCTGGTGGAAAATAACGCCTACCAAAACAATCTGCTTTGCATGGGAGCTCAGCATGAAATACGACTTTAGCTCGCTTATCGACCGCCACGGCATGGATGCCATCGCCGTTGACTCCTGGGGAGAGATCCCCGACATGGCTCCGAACGTACCCGACGAGGGCTTCGACCGCATTCCGATGTGGGTGGCGGATATGAACTTTGCCACGGTGCCCACGGTCCAGGAGTACATCATTCAGCGCGCCCAGCACCCCATGTTTGGCTATTTCAATCCGCGCCCCGAGTACTTCGACCGCATCATCGAATGGCAGAGCCGTCGCAACGGCGTTGAGGGCTTGGCGCCGGAGCATATCGGCTACGAAAACGGCGTGCTGGGCGGTGTCGTGTCGACGCTGCGTGCGTATGTTCAGCCGGGTGATGCGGTGCTGGTCCACAGTCCCACCTACATCGGCTTTACCAAGTCCATCGAAGCCGCGGGCTATCGCATTGTCCACAGCCCGCTTAAGCTCGACGATCAGGGCGTGTGGCACATGGACTTTGAGGACATGGAGCGCAAACTCGCCCAAAACCACATTCATGCCGCGGTGTTTTGCTCGCCGCACAATCCCTGCGGCCGCGTATGGGAGCGCGACGAGATCGAGCGCGCCATGGACATCTATCGCCAGCACGATTGCGTGGTGATCTCGGACGAGATTTGGTCCGATATCATCCTGCCGGGGCACAAGCATATCCCGACGCAGTCGGTGAGCGAGGATGCCCGCATGCGCACGGTTGCCCTCTACGCGCCCAGCAAGACGTTCAACCTGGCGGGTCTGGTCGGCAGCTATCACATCATCTATAACGAGACGCTGCGCGACCGCGTGTGCGCCGTGTCCGACAAGACCCACTACAACGAGATGAACGTCCTCTCTATGCATGCGCTTATCGGTGCCTACCAGCCGCAGGGCTACGAGTGGGTGGACGAGCTCAACCAGGTGCTTGCCGGCAATATCGAGTACTTCTGCAATTACGTGGACGAGCATTTTGAGGGCGTGTCCTATTCGCGTCCGCAGGGCACGTACATGGTGTTTCTGGACTGCACCGAGTGGTGCCGCGAGCATGGCCGCGATATTCAGTGGCTGCTCGACGAGGGGGCGCGCGTAGGCGTGGGATATCAGGACGGCCGCCCGTTCCGCGGGCCCTGCCACATTCGCGTGAATCTGGCGCTGCCGCTTTCGCGCGTAAGGGAAGCGTGCGACCGCCTGGACCGCTACGTTTTTAATGCACGGTAAGCGTGCGCTGCATGCGGGGTCTTCTGCCAAGTCGGCCGGAAGGCCCCGCATGGTAAAACGTCTGTAACCATTGGGTACTCGTGTGGTTTTGTTTGCTATTATCTTTAACCATTTCAGTCTGTAAACAGGATCGTCTGGAGTTCGATGAAAAGACCCCGTCGCTCGGCTGCCATTTCGTTGTTTGTCGCGCTTGCAGTGGCGAGCGCCTTTGTCATAGCGATGGCCGGCTGTTCCGGGCACAATGACGAAGCCTCGACGCCAGCATCAAAAGCCCCTGACGCCTCGCAGGCCAAGGACGACGACCTTAAGACGCTCAACGTCGGCAGCGACCTCTATCCACCGTTTGTGTATACCGACGAGTACGGCGATATTGTTGGCCTGGATGTCGAGATATTGACCGAGGCTTTGGCCCGCATTGGTTACAAGCCAAAATACCAGATGATCGATTGGGAAAAGAAGAAAGAGCTGCTGGCGAGCGGCGAACTCGATTGCGTCATGGGCAGCTTTAGTATGACGGGTCGCGAAAACGAATATCGTTGGGCCGGCCCGTACCTTGCGAGCCGCCAGGTGGTCGCGGTCGATCCCCAGAGCGATATCTACACGCTTGCCGATCTTGAGGATAAGATCGTGGCGGTTCAGTCCACCACCAAGCCCGAGGGCATTTTGCTCAATCGCACAAATGAAAACGTTCCGCAGATCAAGGAGCTCTACAGCTTTTCGGACGGTTCATATCTGAACCCGGCGCTCGTCGAGGGCCTGGTCGACGCTATCGCCGCGCATGAGTCCTCGTTCCTCACCTACGAAAAAGACTATGGTGTGACATATCGCATTTTGGATGAGCCGCTGCTAGAGGTTGGTTTGGGCACCGCTTTCGATATCAACGATACGCGCGGCATCGACGTCAAGCTCACTCATGCCTACCAAGAAATGCTTGCCGATGGCACCATGGAACGCCTAGTGTCAAAGTACTTTGATGACCCTTCGCCATTTTTGAATATGGAGGGCCTGTCATGATCGATGCGCCCGACCACGCCGCTCAGGAGCGGGACAATCGTTCGACAGGGGCATGGCTCCTTGTCGCTCTGCTGGGGATGGCGCTCTCGGTTGTTGCCGGCATGATGAGCTACGGTTACACGACGGCCCAAGCCGAGCAGCGCTTTGCCGACGTTGTCGATTACGTGGCGACGCAGAGCCTTTCCTACGACGCGTTCAACAGCGCCTATGCGACCAAAAACCTGATTCGCGTTATGGAGATTGCCGGAGAGGCTGCTCGCGATATGGAGCGCGACGGTTCGGTGGATAACGCCATGCTGGAGCAATACGCCGACCAGTTCAACGTGAGCGCGCTGATTGTGACGGATGCATCGGGCAATTTGGTGTTCGAGTCCTCGATGGGCGATGTGGGCTACGGGTCGCTCGCTACGTATCTCAAGGAAGCGCCCGTGCTGGAGGTGGCAACTCATCCGCTTAAGTCCTATACCGCCCGCATTACGCTTTCGGATGATTCGGTTGCAGACATTGGTTGCGTGACCCGGCGGGATGGCGAGGGTATCGTTATCGCGGTAAGGCATCAGAGCGCGAAGGCGGTTGCAAGCAATACGCTCAAACTGCAGAGTTTGCTCGAAGGCTATGAAACCATCGATAGCGGCAATATCGTGATCGAAAGCGACGGCAAGGTCGTTGCGACCAATGCCGTTGAACCCACCGTATTGGGCGTGTTCGATCTGCCTGCGACGGATGTCTTCATTGTCGACGGTATTAAGGATCGATGCCTGGCTGGTAAGGTCAGATTGGTTAACGCCGACGGCGAGTGGTATTTGGGCACATTTGGAAAAGCGCACAAATTCTATGTGTATACCTATGCCTCGGCGCAGCGCTACTTTGAGGTCGCCGCGGCTGTTGCCGCCGGCGTGCTGGTGCTCTACGGCGGTGCTATAGCCGTTGTTGTGACGGTGCGTCGCCGCGCTAATCGTCGACGTTTGACGGACTTGCTGCAGCAGGAGCGCGACTATGGCGACAAGCTGGCAAAGGCGGCGCGTGAGGCCTCGTCTGCCAACTCGGCAAAGACAGAGTTTCTGCGTCGCATGAGCCACGATCTGCGCACGCCCATCAACGGCATTCGCGGCATGGTCGAGGTTGGCGATGCCAATGCGGACGATCTGCAAAAGCAGACTGAGTGCCGCTCAAAAATCTGGACGGCATCGGGACTGCTGCTCGACCTTGCCAACGAGGCCCTCGATATGAGTCGCCTGGAGAGCGGACAGGTCGACCTGAACCTCGTGCCCATAAATTTGGTGGCCCTCAACTGTGAAGTGCGCGATATTCTGGAGCGCCAGGCCGAGGAGCGTCTGGTGACAATTATCTGCGACCAGCAGACGCTTAATCATCCCTATGCGCGGGTGAGCGTGACGCACCTCAAGCGCTTGTTGCTCAATATTGCCGGTAATGCCGTCAAGTACAACCGCCAGGGCGGATATGTTCGCCTGGTGTGCCGCGAGGTGGAGCCAGCGGATGGCGTCCCCGTCTATGAATACACGATCACCGACAACGGTATTGGCATGAGCGAGGAGTTCCAACAGCACCTCTACGAGCCGTTTTGCCGCGAGGAGCAGCAGGTGGAAGGCGCTTCATCGGGAACTGGCCTGGGCGCGCCTATCGCAAAACAGTTGGTCGAGCTTATGGGCGGAACCATGAGCTTTACGAGCGTCTTGGGGCAGGGGACGACGTTTACCATCCGCCTGCCGTTCGAGAAATGCAAGCGCTCCGAGATTCCTCAGGCAGTTCGCGCGGATGCGGGCGATGGCGATGCGCTCCAGGGCTTGCGCGTTTTGCTCGTAGAGGATAACGATCTGAATGCCGAGATCGCGCAGTTTACGCTCAGCCGTGCCGGTGCCGTCGTGACGCATGCTAAGGATGGCGAGTCTGCCGTTGAGGCGTTTGCCGCGAGCGCACCGCACGAGTACGACGTGGTGTTGATGGACATCATGATGCCGGGCATCGATGGCCTTGAGGCCACGCGTCAGATTCGAGCGCTCGATCGCGAGGATGCCGCGACCACGCCGATTATCGCCGTGAGTGCCAACGCCTTTGCCGACGACCGCAGGCTTTCGCGTGAGGCGGGCATGAACGCGCACCTGAGTAAACCCGTGAGCTCGCAGGAGCTCGTCGAGGCGCTTGCGCACATAGCCGCCGACGCTTCATAAGCATATGGCCCGGTTCCAAGGTTGGTTGGAACTGGGCCATATTGCTATTTGCGAGACCTGCTGAGGGGCTTACTTTTCCTGAATTTGCTTACCGCAAAGATGCTCAATCGTAATCTCGTAGAGCTGGACGCCCTTAATATCCTTGGCGATTTCCTCTTCGACTTCTTCGGCAGAAGGGTAGTACTTAAGGGCGAGCTGGCGGACTTTGTCCTCGATAAACGCGGGGGTGTCATTCGCCAGGCGACAACGGCCAAAGACGACGGTGCTCATAACGTAGGGAGCCCAGTCACCGTCCTGGTACCACTCGTTGCCGTATACGGTAAAGCAGACCTTGTCATCGCGCTTGAGTGCGTCGACCTTGTGGCCGGCTTTGGCGCCATGGAAATAGATCTTGTCGTGCTCGGCGTCAAAGAAGTAGTTGACGGGAATGGCGTACGGGTAGCCATCGTCGCCGTTGACGGCAAAGACGCCGCGCTTGCAGGTGGCGAGCAGTTTGCGCGCTTCCTCGTCGGTGATGGCGCGTTTCTTTCGACGTAAGGGCCTAAACATCGTTGGCTTCCTTTCTGGTCGTGCGTGGTGGTTGAGCACAAACTATAGCGAAACGGATCCGTTTTTCTTGATGCGGGCGAGTATGTTTTTGAGCTTGTTAAAGTCGAGCGGTTTGGACAGATGGGCGTTCATGCCGGCGTCGTGTGCCGCCTTGGCGTCTTCGGCAAAGGCGTTGGCGGTGAGCGCGATGATGGGGATATCGGCTGCATCGACCTTCTCGCTCAGACGAATCACGCGGGTTGCCTCGTAGCCGTCCATGTCCGGCATCATGATGTCCATCAAAATGGCATCGAAGCTGCCGGCGGGATGCGACAGGTACAGATCGACGACTTCGTTGCCGTTGGCGGCGCGGGTGACCACGATGCCCTCGGATTCTAGCAGCGTCTGGGCAATCTCGGCATTCAATTCGTTGTCTTCGGCGAGCAGCACGTTCATGTCGGCGAGCGAGCAGTCGGGCGCACTCTCAACCGTATTCGCCCGCGCCTGGGGATTCTCGTCGATATCGAGCGGAATCTCCACGTAGAACGAGGTGCCCACATGGAGCTCACTGGTGACTTCGATGGTGCCGCCCATCAGTTCAATAAGCGACTTGACGATTGGCATGCCCATGCCGGTTCCTTGGAACTTGCTGCGCGCATCGTCACCTTCTTGGGCAAACGGCTCATAGATATGCTTTAAAAACTTGGGAGTCATACCAATGCCGGTATCCGAAACGCTAAAGCAAAAGAGCGCGCGCCCGTTATCGAGTGGCTTGGTATTTGAGCTAAAGGTGACGGAGCCGCCGTGCTTGTTGTACTTAATGCTGTTGTCTAACAGGTTGATCATGATCTGTCGGATATGGGTGGGACTGCCGATCATGTATGGCCCCGTGGCGTACGGCAGACTATTGTCCTGCATTGTGATGGCGTTACTGGACGCGCGGAGCTTGCACAGCACCAGTGTATCGTCACAGAGCTCTTTGAGGTTAAAAGGCGTATGCTCCAGTGTTAGCTTGCGGTCTTCGATTTTGCCCATCTCGAGGATGTCGTTGATCAGCGAGAGCAGGTGATTGGCGGCAACGCGCGCCTTGGCACGGCTCTCGCGGGCGACCTGGATATCGCCTTCCTTCAATTCCTCGATCTCGATAAGGCCCAGGATGCCGTTGAGCGGCGTACGGATGTCGTGGCTCATGCGCGTGAGGAATGCTGTCTTAGCGGCGTTGGCAGCATCGGCTTTTTTGCGCTCGGTCCGAGCGCGTACGAGCGCCCAGATGAGCAGGACGATGCCGACCGACAACACACCGATGAGGGCAGCTGCAACGGCGGTGCGGTTGCGATAAAGGAATTGAAGCGTGTTGGATTCCTGGGCCGTGTACGACGTAGAGGAGTAATTGCTTGCGGAGAGCGATTCTCCGGCATTGATGATGCCCTTGTTGATGATTCCCAGCAGCTCGGGCTTTCCGCGCGAAATCCAGCACGAGAGCTCGCAGGTGTCAGGGAGCTCGACCGTCTCGCAGTCCTCGAGATCATAACGATCGCCGAGGGTTTTTACGCGTGAACTGGGAGCGACGACGCAGCGCGCCGTTCCCCTCCCGAGGGCGTCGAACGCTTCATCGTCGGATCGGTATTCGGTCACGGTCGCTGTGGGGAACAGACTTTCAAGTACGTTTCGGTTGATAAACGATGATTTGGTACAGGCGATGTTCTGAAGATCTTTGTTCAGGTTGCTTCCGCTGTGGATGGCGGTGAGGGATATGGTCCCCAACGATACCGACTGCACAACGCCTGATTGCTCGGCAAACCAGTAATCTCGGTATACCGGCAGCGCGACGTCTATGCTTCCCTTTGACAGGGCCTTTGACATCATCTTGTAGCTATCAAAGGCGACGGTTTCGACCGTAATGCCAAATTTATCGTGCAACGTCGTCGTAAGCGATGCGAGCGAGCCTTCCATTTTGCCGTCTTCGTCTTCGTTGCAGTAGGGGAGTTTGCCCGTAATGTAGCCGAGCGTGATGGTGTTGTTGTTCGCCTTGAGCCAGGCGCGCTCATCGCCGGTGAGCGAGGATGATCCGCTGTTTTGCGCTGAATAGTTCGATTTGACCTCGTCGTTATAGCGGGGGTTGACGCGGTTGATTGCCGCCATTGCGGAGTTGATGTTGTCCATCAGGTCGGGGCGGCTTTTGGGAACGGCAAAGTAGTAGTCGCTCGAACCGACGTAGAACATGGGCGACGCCTCGGGCGACGAAATGGTGTCGTTCATGATGATGGCGTCGACCTCGCCGTTTGCGAGCGCGTCAAAGAGAACGGAGCCTCCGTCATACTCCCTGTATGTGCAGACGATTCCCTCGTTGGCGAGCCACTGCTGGCCGACGATGGTTTGCATAACACCGGAGTTGTAACCGATGGTGAGACCCTGGAGTGCTTGAGGGTCACCCTTGGCCAGGTCGTCACGGTCGGGCCTGGCGTAGATGTAGTAGCGCTCGGTGCCCTCGGGGTTCGAGGAAAAGAGCAGCTTTTGGGCGCGTTCCTCGGAGTAGGAGATGTTGGGCATGAGGTCGATCTCGCCTGCCTCGAGCATGTCCATAAGCTCGGTGAAGGTGCCGGAGACGTATTCGTACCGCCAGCCGGGCGTGTAGTACGACAGGGTCTGGAGGTACTCGTAACCCCATCCCGAGAGACGCTCGCCGGGGGTGCCGTTCTGGAAGCCCTCGTTGTTGACGAGCCAGCCGACGCGGACCGTCTTGACTGGCTGACTAGAGTCATCGGCAAAAGCCTGGACAGGCGCGATGGAACTCAGTGCGGCAAGCGCGGCAAGCACAATGGCCAGGGCGCGACATATAACTGAACGAAGGACAGTGGCAGCTCTCACATGCAATCCTAACGAATCGAGACAATACCGCATAAGGATACCAGCTCAGCCTGCCCAGTCGGCAGCTGTACCGCTAAACGCTCCCGCCCGGCAGTCATCGGGGACGTTCTTAAACGACTAGTCATTGGGGACGTTCTTGTTTGACTGGTCATTTAAGAACGTCCCCAATGACTAGTTCCGTTTGCTGGGGAGGCGTGGGACAATACCGAGCGAACGTGATTGGTTGTCCGTGGAAGGGGTCGCGATGAAAAAGCTCAGGACGCTTGCCGATGTGCTGCGACAGGCTGGCTTTGCACGCATTACGGGCCTGTTTCTTATTTTCTATCTGCTTTGCTCGACGGCTGTCTGGCTGTCCGAGCCCACGACCCTCACGTTTGGCGATGGCCTGTGGTTTAGCTTTGAGACGGTCTCGACGATCGGCTTTGGCGACATTCCGGCCGAGACACCGGTTGCCCGCGCCATTACCGTCATTCTGAGCATCATCAGCATCTTCTACATCGCCATGCTCACGGGCGTGGCGGTGAACTACTGCAATACGCTTATCAAGATGCGCCAAAAGGACACCATGGCGCGCTTTATGGATGATCTGGAGCATTTGGAAGAGCTCGATCGCGACCAGCTCGCCGATCTGTCGCGCCGTGTGCGCGAGTATCGTCGACGCCAGCGCTAAGACGAACGTCGTGCGCCACAACAAGGGGGACCAAACATGAACATCACCGTCTACCTGGGCGCGAGCGTCGGCAACGACCCGGCGTTTCTGCCCGCAGTGCAGGAGCTGGGCAATTGGATTGGCGCCAACGGACACGCGCTCGTATACGGCGGGTCCAAATCGGGACTGATGGGCGCGCTCGCCGATAGCGTACTCGAGGCAGGCGGACATGTGACGGGTGTGGAGCCGAGCTTTTTTATCGAGGCAGAGTTTCAACACGACGGAATCGACGACCTTATCGTGACGAGCGACATGGCCGAGCGCAAAGCCAAGATGATCGAGCTCGGCGATGCGTTCATCGCATTTCCGGGCGGCACGGGCACGCTCGAGGAGATTGCCGAGGTTATGTCCGCGGTGTCGTTGGGGCACCTGAGCTCTCCGTGCATCCTGTATAACCTGGACGGTTACTACAACGACCTCAAGGCGTTGCTCGGGCACATGATTGATAAGGGGCTTTCGAGCCCGAGGCGCCAGCACGGCATCTACTTTGCCGACGATTTGCGCGAGATTGCCTCGATTATCAACGGATAAGTCTTGAGCCTGCCCCACTATGGCTCCCAATGGTGCCGTTTGCGGCGCAGGTGGTTGGCTCGTTCGGGCAACGCTCGCTCTACAATAAAACGTATCTATGTCGACTTTGACCGCGGGAGGACCCGATGGATAACCTTGCCAAACCCACAAACCGCGCGCTGTTTTTAGTTAGCGTTGCCGTGACCGGTGCGTTCGCAGGTGCCGCAGTCTGGCTGTTCTTCTTTGCGATGGAGCACGGCATCGACTATCTATGGACCGAGATTCCACACGCGCTGGGCGTCGCTTCGCCCGAGCTTGCCAGCGGCCCGTTTGGCTTTCTGCCATACCCGTTTTTCGTCTGCCTGCTGGGCGGCCTGCTGATCGGTCTGTACGAAAAGACGACGGGCACCAAGACCGATGACCTCAACCAGGTGATGGCCAAGGTAAAGCGCGATGGACGCTACCCGTACGACAATCTGGGCAAGCTTTCGCTCGCGGCATTGCTGCCGCTGCTGTTTGGCGGCAGCATTGGACCGGAGGCCGGCCTGACCGGCGTCATCGCGGGTCTGTGCAGCTGGGTCGGCGATCGCATGCGTCGCTTTGGCGCCGAGTTTAGGGAGCTCACGCTGCTGGGCACCCAGGCTGCCCTGACGGCACTCTTTACCGCGCCCGTCTTTGGCTTTGTGGCGCCGCTTGCCGGAAGTACTGACGGCCAGGGCGAAGACGCCGACGATGAGTCCATGTCCGGCGAGATCACCATCAAGCTGCCCAAGGCGCAAAAGATGGTGGTCTACGGCATTGCGATTGCCGGCGGTCTGGGCACCTACCTGCTGCTTGGCCAGCTTGTGGGCGGTGGCATGGGCATGCCCAGGTTCGAGGCTGCCGAGGTAGGCAACCTGGAACTTGTTTGGCTCATTCCGCTGGCGCTGGTCGGCACCGTATGCGGTTGGCTGTTCTTTGTCTCTGAGCATGCGAGCGAAGCGCTTGCCCATGCAATAGGGGCGCGCCCTGTCGTCAAAGCCATGCTGGCCGGTCTGGCGCTCGCCATCTGCGGCACGGTCCTGCCCTACACCATGTTTGCCGGCGAGACCCAGGCCGACGTGCTCATGGAAACCTACCTGACCATTCCCGCTGGCGTGCTTATCGCGACCGGTCTTGTTAAGGCCATGCTGACGCCCGCCCTCATCAACCTTGGTTGGCGTGGCGGCCACTTCTTCCCGGTTATCTTCTCGGGTGTGAGCCTGGGCTACGGCCTTGCCATCCTCACCGGCGCAGATCCGGTCTTTTGCGTCGCCGTCTGCACGGCATCGACGATGGGTGCGGTCATGCGCCAGCCGGTCATGGTCGTGGGCCTGCTGCTCATGTGCTTCCCACTCAAGGGTATCGTCTGCATGATCATCGCTGCCGTTATCGCCGCCGGCATTCCGCTGCCCAAGCCGCTGCGCAAGTAGCGCGGTTTTTCACGAGTCAATTCCAGGGGTACGAGATGATCCTGTACTTTAGCGCGACAGGGAACAGCGAGCATGTGGCGCGTCGCATTGCAGCGGCGACAAGCGACAAAGTTATGTCGATTGAGCGCTTTGATGCCGAGATCCTTCACCTTGCTGTGATGGAAGGCCCCTGTCGGCTGGGGTTTGTCGCCCCGGTATACGCCTGGGGCTTGCCGACGCCAATGATCGAGTTTTTGAAGACTGTCGACCTATCGGTTGCTGCCGGCACAAAGGGCGGCGAGCGCCCCTATACGTTCTATGTCTCGACATATGGTTCGACGACCGGGCAATCGGCCAAGTTCGCCCGCGATCTGCTACACGAGCGTGGGCTCGAGTTAGATGCGGCGATGAGCGTCAAGATGCCCGATACCTGGACGCCTGTTTTCGACCTGTCTGACCCTCAAAAGGTTGAGGGTATCAATAGAGCTGCCGAGGCGCAGATTGATGCCGTGATCGAGGCGGTGCGGGCACGCCGCACGGGCAACATGATGCGCCATCGCGTGCCTCTGTTTGCATCGTGCGCGTATCACGCAATTGGGCTGCCGCGCATGCAACAGACGAGCAAGTTTGCCGTCGATGCCGATCGCTGCATCGGCTGCGGCCTGTGTGCCAAGCTCTGCCCCATGGCGGCGATTGAGATGCGCGACGGCCTTCCCGTCTGGACAAAGCCGGAGTGCGCAGCCTGCCTTCGTTGCCTGCACTGTTGTCCCAAATTTGCCATCTCGCACGGTAAGCGCACGGCATCCCACGGTCAGTACAGGCATCCCAAGCCAGGTGTGAGGATGTAGCGGCTGCTGGCCGCGCTACTTCCAAACTGCGAGCGCGGCGGTGCCCAGTACGATGAGGGCGAGACCGATGACGCTGCGTCGTGAGAGTTTTTCGTTGAATGTCAGGCGCGCAAATAGTACTGATACGACAATCGATAGTTTGTCGATCTGCACCACGACGCTCACCTGGCCTGTGGCGATGGCGTAGTAATAGAGCAGCCACGATGCTCCGGTCGCGATGCCCGATGTTGCGAGAAATGTGAGTTCGCGCCGGTCAGCGTGCGCGACCTGATCCAGTTTTCCCTTGGCTGCCACGATCGCCCATGCCATAACCAGTACCACGCAGGTGCGGATTGCCGTGGCCAGGTTTGACTCGACGCCTTCGATGCCAACCTTGGCAAGGATGGACGTGAGCGCCGCGAACACGGCAGCGCCGAGGGCGTAAGCGAGCCAGGTCCGGTCTTGCTGCTGCTCGGGTCCGGCAGACTGCTTCTTCTCGATCATTAAAAACGTGCCGAGGGTGATGACAGCGGTTCCCACGAGCTTAACCGCAAGGTTGCTCGTCTCGCCAAAAAGCACGATGGCGATCAGTGCGGCGAGTACGGTGCTCATCTTGTCGACCGGTACGACCTTATTGACGTCTCCGATGCCCAGCGCCTTAAAGTAGCAGATCCACGAAGCGCCGGTAGCGAGTCCCGAGAGGACGAGAAAGAGCCAAGATCTGGGTTCGATGCTGCCGATGGTTCCAATGGATCCAGAAATGCCCGCCATTGCCCAGGCGAAAACGAGCACCACGCAGGTGCGAATGGCCGTCGCGACATCGGAGTCGGTCTGCTTGATGCCGCATTTGGCCAGGACAGATGTGACGCCGGCAAAGAAAGCCGACACAAATGCTGCTGCGACCCACGACACGGGTGAAATGCCTCCCCAAAGAACGACCGCGCCAGATTTACGGCGCTCGTCCGATGATACCGCCCCGCCATGAAGCTTTGGTATCGCTGTGGTGAGACAGGGGCCATAGTTCGAGAGGGCATTTGGTTAAGGCTCGAATCGAAGGTGAATGGTTTTCCGCGAAGTGAACGAGTAAATCTGGACCCCTGGAACATACACACTTTTTTCGAACAAAACTGCAGGATTCTTAGACAAAAACCGCAGGAATTGAGTCCTTAAAAATGTCGATGCTACAGGGCACTGTTTTTACTCGTTCACTTCTCGGAAAAGTATTCACCTTCGATATGCTGACGGTGTCTTTTTGGTTGCCAAGAACTAGACGGCCTGCTGTGAAGGGCGGTGGTGACGCTATGCCGCCTCGTTACATTGAAAAAATAAGCGGGGTACCACCTAAGCTTTTTTAGCCGTCGATTACAGATCGCGTGCTCGATAAACCTTGGTGCTGACAGCGCAGCTGATTACACATAGTGCGAGCGCCAGTACTGCAGTTCCTGCACACAGACAGTCAAGGACGGCGGGATCGGGATTCGCCCCGGCAATCGACATGAGCCAGTTGCTGATGGGGTTGGAGGAGCTCAACGTGGCAATGGCAAGGCACCAGAGCAGGGCAAACAGGCCAACGGATAGGCGCAGCGCCTCCATATGTCCAAAACGAAAGAATAACGGCTGTGCCAAAAACACCATCATGAGGGAGATGAGCATCGAGGCTGCCGAGGCTATTGCGATCTCAAAGACGGTCTGTCCCGTCGAGGTCACGCCCGCGCTGTTGAAGAACGGAAGGGCGATGATGTTCAAAAGCACGGCGGCGCAGGCCATGATGGCCGAGAAGACAACGATGCACAGGTAGCGTGCGCAAATAATGTCTTTGCGCGTGAGAGGCAGCGTTGCCCGATAACGCTCCCATCCGTTTTGATTGTCGAAACCTGCCAGCGAGGTCATGACCATGATGGGCGACATGGCGCTGACCGCGCAGGCGCCGGCGCTCATGCCGGAATCGCCATCCGACGCGTTGGCAAGGGTTAGCACGACGAAGATGAACAGGCCGACGCCCGCGATGCTCGGGGTGAGCGTGCGAACGATGGCGAGCTCGGACATAAAGGCGCGTTTCATTTCGAAGCCCCTTTCAGCATGAGGCGCAGGTAGTCATCAATGGTTGCCCGATCGCAGGGAATCTCTGGGAAGGCCTCGAGCGTTTCGCGACGGTTGGGCACGAGCACGTCCACGCTATAGGCGTGGTGGACGGCACGGGCGCCTTCGACGCAAGCCATAAGCTCAGCGGCCTGTGCTTGGGTACAGTGGGCGATGCCGGCGCGGTCGGTAATGTCCTCGCGCGGCAGGTCAAAAATAATCGAGCCATTATCGATGCAGACGACGCGGTCGGCGGCGCGATCGAGGTCGGACGTAATGTGGCTCGAGAGCAGGACGCTGCGCTGACCGTCAGAAACAAAGGCGAGTAGCTCATCGAGCAGCTCCTCGCGTGCCATGGGATCAAGCCCCGCGGTGGCTTCGTCCAAAACGAGCAGCTTGGCCTGGTGGCTGAGCGCGCAGGCAAGCTGCAGCTTCATGCCCATGCCGCGGGAAAGGTCCTTGACCTTTGCCTTGGGATCGAGGCCAAATCGGTTGATGAATCCGGCGAACGTTTCGCGGTCCCACGTGGGGTACGCCGGGCCTACGAGCGACTCGACCTGGCCCACCTTGAGCGTGGAGGGGAAGGGGCACGTGTCCAGGACAAGACCGACGCGGGAGCGTAGATGGCGCTGCGTTTCATCGGGCGCGTCGGCGCCACAGCGCTGCCCAAACAGGCGTACCTCGCCGGCATCGAGCTTGATAAGCCCGAGCGCGGCGCGAATGGTCGTTGTCTTGCCGGCACCGTTAGCGCCCACAAAGCCAACAATCTGGCCGGGCTCCACGGCGAGCGTGACATCACGCAGCGAAAAACGGTCGCTCACGCGGCGTGAGACACCTTTGAGTTCTAACAAGTTTTGCATGGTATAAGCCTTTCTTGCAGATGGCTACTGCATGGTTTCGGGGGCTACCAGGTCGAGCATCTCGTGCAGTTTGTCGCGCGTGACGCCCAGGGCTTCGGCTTGTTCTGCCGCCTGCGTAAGCAGCTCTTCGATATGGCAGAGCTGGTTTTCGCGCAAGAGCTCTTGGTTGCCCTCGGCGACAAAACAGCCCTTGCCCTGCACGGTGCAGATAAACCCGAGCTGCTCCAGATCGGCGTAGGCGCGCTTGGTGGTGATGACGCTCACGCCCAGGTCGCTCGCGAGTGCGCGGATGCTGGGGAGTTTGGCTCCCGCGGCGAGCGTGCCCGAAAGGATTTGAGCTTTGACCTGCGAGGATATCTGCTCGTAGATGGGCTTGTCGCTCGAATTGGATAGGATAATGTCCACAGCGGCTCCTTAGCTGTTGGGCTACACGTGTATATAACCGGTAAGCACAGTATATATACACTATGCACAGTTATGCAAGAGGCAAATACGGATTAAGCCGGCTACCCAGACCCCAACTGATGAATTTGTCCTGATAGGTGCCCTATGGCGAGGTTTCACGGCTACAATAGGGCAGTTACATCGACGTAATGCATATAGAACGCAAGAAAGGATCCGCATGGCAAGCCTGTCGGATGAAATCTCGTCGCGCCGCACATTCGCGATCATCAGCCACCCGGACGCCGGTAAGACCACGCTTACCGAGAAGCTGCTGCTCTATACCGGCAGCATCCAGACTGCCGGCTCGGTCAAGGGCAAGAGCTCGGCCAAGCATGCCGTCTCGGACTGGATGGACATCGAGAAGGAGCGCGGTATTTCCGTTACCTCCTCGGTGCTGCAGTTCACCTACAACGGCGCCTGCGTCAACATCCTCGATACCCCCGGCCACCAGGACTTCTCGGAGGATACCTACCGTACCCTTATGGCCGCCGACGCCGCAGTCATGGTCATCGACGGCGCCAAGGGCGTCGAGGCCCAGACCAAAAAGCTCTTTAAGGTCTGTACGCTGCGCCACATTCCCATCTTCACCTTTGTGAACAAGCTCGACCACGAGGCTCGCGACCCGTTTGAGCTCATGGAAGAGATCGAGAATGTCCTGGGTATCAATACGTATCCCATGAACTGGCCGATCGGCAGCGGTCGTAACTTCCGCGGCGTGTTCGATCGTCAGACCCGTCGCGTTATCGCCTTTGAGGGCGATGGTCACGCCAACGCCACCAAGAAGGTCGCCGAGGTCGAGGCCGAGCTGGGCGACCCCGCCATGGATGAGCTCATTGGCGAGGAGAACCATAAGAATCTAATGGACGATATCGAGCTGCTCGATGGCGCCGGCGACGAGCTCGACTTGGATGCCGTGGCCTGCGGCAAGCTGAGCCCGGCGTTCTTTGGCTCGGCGCTCACCAACTTTGGTGTGGAGCCCTTCCTCAAGGAGTTCCTGCGTCTGGCCCCGACGCCGCGCGCCTATACCGATACGCTCACCAGTGAGCCGGTCGATCCTTGCCGCGACGACTTTAGCGGCTTTGTGTTTAAGATTCAGGCCAACATGGACAAGAACCACCGTGACCGCATCGCCTTTGTGCGCATTTGCTCGGGTAAGTTCGAGCGCGGCATGGATGCCTTTCACGTGCAGGGCAACCGCAAGCTTAAGCTCGCCACGGGCACGTCGATGATGGCCGACGATCGCGCCATCGTGGACGAGGCGTACGCGGGCGATATCGTGGGCCTCTTCGACCCGGGTATCTTTAGCATCGGCGACACCGTGTGCTCCGGCAAGCGCCACGTGCAGTATCCGCAGATCCCGACGTTTGCCCCCGAGATGTTCGCTCGCATTACGCAGGTCGACACGCTCAAGCGCAAGCAGTTCGTCAAGGGTATGGAGGAGCTTGCCCAGGAGGGTGCCATCCAGATCTTCCGCGAGCTGGGTGCCGGCATGGAGAGCGTCATCGTGGGCGTGGTCGGCGTGCTGCAGTTTGAGGTGCTCGAGCGCCGTCTCAAGGCCGAGTACCGTGTTGAGGTTCGTCGCCAGCCGCTGCCCTATACGGACATCCGCTGGATCCAGAATGACCCCGACACTATTGATATCCCGGGTCTTTCGCTCACGCGCGACACGCTGCGCGTTGAGGACATGCGCGGCGGTAAGCTGCTGCTGTTCACGAGCCCGTGGAACGTGGATTGGGCAACTGACCACAACCCCGACCTTATCCTGTCGGAGTTTGGCAACGTGGCCTTTTAACGCATCGGCGCGGTGGTCCTGTGGGGCTGCCGCGCCGTTTGTTTGCCTTATGCCGCGCGAGCGGCTATCATACCCACCGTCGTCTCAAGACCGGGGCGTCCGAGCAGTTCGGGTCCGATATCCTGCTCGTTAAACCTAAAACCAAAGGAGTACATAATGATCAAGAAGGTCATGGAGGACTACAAGGTCCTGCTGCGGAGCATTCCCGCGGCAACGGTTTCGCTGTTTTTCGTGAGCGTCATCATGATGAACCTGCTGGCCAACAAGGAGCTCATCAGCCTGCCGTATCTGGCACTCGATTGCGGCTTTGTGGTGAGCTGGGTTTCGTTTTTGTGCCAGGACATGATTTGCAAGCGCTTTGGCGCCAAGGCATCCATCAAAATCTCTATCCTCGCGCTGCTGGTTAACCTCGCCGTGAGCCTGTGCTTTTGGGCATGTTCGCTCACGCCCGGCATGTGGGGCGCCTACTACGACACGGGCATGATCGAGGTCAACACCGCCCTTAACGCCACCATCGGCGGCACCTGGTACGTGGTGCTGGGCTCTTCGCTGGCAATGCTCGTTTCTGCCGTGGTTAACTCCACGCTCAACCAGTCGCTCGGCCGCATGCTCAAAAAGAATAACTTTGCGAGCTTCGCCTTCCGCTCCTATGTGTCCACGGGTGTTGGCCAGTTTATCGACAACCTGGTCTTTGCCATTGTGGTGAGCCACACGTTCTTTGGTTGGACCTGGGTGCAGGTCCTTATGTGCTCGCTGACCGGCGCTGTTGCCGAGCTGCTGTGCGAGGTTTTCCTGAGCCCCGTGGGCTACAAGGTCGTGCGCGGCTGGGAGCGCGAGAATGTGGGCTCCGAGTACCTCGAGCGCCACGCAACCGCCTAAGGAGCAAGTATGCGGGTTTTGATCACGGGCGCTTCGGGCGGTATCGGAACCGCATGCGTGCAGCGCTTTTTGGACGAGGGCCACGAGGTCGTGGGCTTCGATCTGCTGCCGGCGACGGTCGAACACGAGCGCTACCGCCATCTGATCGTAGATGTTCGCGAGCCGGACTCGTTTCCAGGCGACCTTGAACCCCAGGTAATCGTGAATGTTGCCGGTACGCAGGATTCGGCTGACGACATCGCCGCCAACCTGTATGGCACCATCAACGTGACCGAGCGCTACGCCTTTGCGGGGGAGGGGCTTGCCGCCAAGCCGGAGCCGGCTATCAAATCCGTGGTCAATGTGGGGTCGGCGAGCGGGCATACGGGATCGGAGTTTCCCGACTATGCCGCCAGCAAGGGCGGCGTTATCGCCTACACCAAGAACCTTGCAAACCGTCTGGCGCCGCAGGCTATCGCCAACAGTGTGGACCCGGGTGGCGTTATCACGCCGCTCAACCGTTGCGTGATGGAAGACGAACACCTGTGGAACCAGATTATGGAGCTCACGCCGCTTAAGCGCTGGGCCACCGCCCAAGAGATTGCCGAGTGGATCTACTTTGTGGGCGTGACCAACCGGTTTATGACCGGGCAGAGTCTGCTAATCGATGGCGGCGAGGCCGGCCGCACACAATTTATTTGGCCCGAGTAGCAAAACGCGCTCGATGGAAGCCGTCGAGCGCGTTTTTGATATATCGATTTTTAGCCGAGGCAAGTCCAGTTGACGGGGGTCGAGCCGTGCTGTTCGAGTAGCCGATTGGCTGCCGAGAAGGGGCGCGACCCCATAAAGGCAGGGAGTTCTGCCGTGGCACGGTTGGCCGAAAGCGGCGAGGGGTGCGTGGATGCCAGGCAGAACTTGCCGGTTGCCTTGCCCGCGCCGGTCGTGGCGAGCTTGCCTTCGACCATCTGCTGGGCAAAGCGACCCCATGCCAAAAAGACTACCGGCTGGGGCAGCCGACAGCAGCGTTCGATAACGTAGTCGGTGAGCGTGCTCCAGCCCAGTTTGGCGTGCGAGTTCGCGGCATGCTCGCGCACAGTGAGCGTAGTGTTGAGAAGCAGGACGCCCTGTTGTGCCCATGGCGTTAAATCTCCTGTGGCGGGAATGGGACAACCCAGATCGGCATTGAGTTCCTTGTAGATGTTGCGCAGGCTCGGCGGCAACTTGGTTTGCGTCGCGGGGACCGAGAACGACAGCCCCATGGCCTGGTTGGGTCCGTGATAGGGGTCTTGACCCAAGATGACAACCTTGACCTGGTCGGCCGGCGTGTAGGCGAGGGCATTGAGGATGTCGTCTTGTGCCGGGTAGATAGTCTGCTCGGCACGCAAAAGGGCGATGCGCTCGAGCAGCTGGTTCGTAGTGTCACGTACCGGCTGCGGTGCATCGCCCAACCAAGTTGCTATGTTGCGGTCGCGGGTCGCGGCGTCCATGGGGCTCCTTTACGTCAGATGCTCTGTTGGCATCTATTGTAAAGGCGCACCGGTTGCCTTTATGCCGCGGCTGTATGAAGAGCGGGGTCTACGAGACGTGCTCGGGCGCTCCTGCCATGCGAGCCTGTCCATGTGCGCGGAGGCGCGGAAGCTCGACGGTTGCCACCATGACGCCGGTGAGGATGAGGGCGGCGCCAAAGAAGGCGATGGGGCTCAGGACCTCGCCGACCAGGAAGAACGAGAAGACGGCGGAGCAGACTGGCTCGAGCGAGAAGGCGAAGCCGGTGGTCTCGGCGGGCACGTGGGGCTGCACGAGCGTCTGGGTGATAAAACCGTAGGCAGAGCAGATGAGCGCGAGGGCAACGACGACCACGATCTCGCTGGGCGTACTGGGAAGTGTGAAACCGCCAAAGACGCATGCGGCAATGCCCGAGAACAGGCCGCCAAAGCCCAACTGCCAAACGCCCAGGGACAGCGGGTCGACATCTTCGACAAAGCGCTTGGCTACGATAATGTGGCCGGCATAGATAAAAGCGGAGAGCAGCATGATGAGCGCGCCCGGATTCAGGCTGGTGAAGTCGGTGCCCGAGAGCAGCAACATGCCGCAGGTGACGATGGCGGTGCCGATGAGCACTTTGCGCTCGGGGGCGCGGCGCAGCAGGGCGGCGTTGGCAAACGGCACGATCACGACCGTCAGGCTCTGCAAAAAGCCGGCAGTGGAGGCAGAGGTGAGGCTGGAGCCCAGGCACATGCAGGTGAGCTCGGTTGCCATGATGGCGCCGATGATGGCGGCGCGAACCATAAGGTCGCGGTTGATGCGGAACGCGCGCTTGTGGAAGAGCAGCAGGCAGACCACAAAGGCGATGATGCAGCGTAGCGCGACGATGCTCGTGGCGTTCATGCTGTCCATGCCGATCTTCATGAGAGGGTACGAAAAGCCCCATGCGACGGGAACGGAAAATGAGAGCGCGATTGCTTTTTTGCGATCCATGGGACTCCTTTTGTTACAGAACGGTTTCGTACAAAGGATTCTGCTCCCAGATGGGTTGATTTCCGATCTCAGCCGAACACATTAGGCGGACAGGCCGTTCCCGC
>ERZ1673703.404-NODE-404-length-53105-cov-5.285523_pt1 | contig 53105 bp, 56 predicted proteins | sample MGYA00580233_ERZ1673703 | MGnify/ENA primary metagenome ERZ1673703 (study PRJEB41218, sample SAMN15661748) | gut metagenome | host: Homo sapiens | place: Canada: London | collected 2015-08-20/2019-03-30 | study: EMG produced TPA metagenomics assembly of... | reverse complement strand
AAGGAAGCGAGGTTGTCAATATGTTATTAGACGAATACGACTATGAGACAGATATTGAAGTGCAAAGAGAAGAGGCAAGAGAAGAAGGAAGAAAACTGGGAAGAGAAGAGGGAAGAATGCAGGGACGAGAAGAGGGACGAGAAGAGGAACGAAAAGAATTTCTCCAAAAAATCTGCTCTCTCATTCAGAAAAAACTTGAAAAAGGAAAAACAGTTTCCGAAATTGCAAATGATCTTGAAGATACGGAAGAAAATATTTCTCATTTGATCAAGCAATTTCATCTAAATTAATCTTATATGCTTTTGTATGATTAAAAAGGAAAAAGTCCAAAGTTGCCCAAACCCCATCTACTGCTTACAATCTCATGATGTGCCTTTTGGCACTTCCGACGATTTATACTGTAAGCAGCTCTTTGAGGCTAAATTTATAATGACAGCCTTCCCTTTACTATGCTAAAATGTAAAAGATTATGAGAAAAACATATGAGAAATATGAAAATGAGGAGGATTTAAACTTTGGAAAACAAAAAAATTATCCAAGTAGAAGAAAAAGTACCTTTCAAGCTGCTCGTACCGCTAAGCATACAACATATGTTTGCAATGTTCGGTGCGTCCGTACTTGTTCCGTTCGTATTCGGACTGAATCCGGCCGTTGTTTTATTTATGAACGGAATCGGAACATTATTGTTCATCCTGATTACAAAAGGAAAAGCGCCTGCATACCTCGGCTCCAGTTTTGCATTTCTTGCACCGGCGGGAATTGTAATTGAAAAATGGGGTTACAGCTATGCACTCGGCGGATTTGTGGCAGTCGGATTCTTAGGATGTGTCCTTGCTTTGATCATCCGCAAATTCGGTTCCAAATGGATCGACGTTGTACTTCCCCCTGCCGCTATGGGACCGGTTGTCGCACTGATCGGACTTGAACTTGCCGGAACAGCCGCTTCCAATGCAGGTCTTACGGCATCTTCCATCGATCCGAAAAATGTGATCGTATTTCTTGTCACACTTTTAACCGCTGTCCTTGGATCTGTATTGTTCCGCAAATTTTTTGCCGTGATTCCGATCCTGATCGCTATCATTGCCGGATATATCGCGGCTCTTTTATGTGGAATCGTTGATTTCAGTAAAGTTGCTTCAGCATCATTTTTTGCGCTTCCGAACTTCTCCACGCCAAAATTCAAATGGGAAGCAATCGTGATCATTCTGCCTGTTATCCTTGTTATCGCCTCTGAACATATCGGACATCAGATCGTAACAAGCAAAATCGTCGGACGCGACCTTCTGAAAGATCCGGGTCTGCACCGTTCCCTCTTTGCAGATAATTTTTCCACGATGATCTCAGGATTTATCGGCTCCGTACCGACAACAACATACGGCGAAAACATCGGAGTTATGGCTATGACAAAAGTTTACAGCGTATACGTTATCGCAGGCGCCGCGGTACTGTCGATCATCTGTTCTTTCATTGGGAAAATGACGACTTTGATCAGCACTATCCCCGGCCCTGTTATCGGCGGAATTTCATTCCTTCTGTACGGAATGATCGGCACGTCAGGTATCCGCATCCTTGTCGATTCTCAAGTTGACTACGCAAGATCAAGAAATATGGCAATGACCTCTATTATTTTCGTAACCGGACTATCCGGTATCAAAGTACAGTTTGGAAGTATTCAGCTTACAGGTATGGTACTGGCATGTGTTGTCGGAATGATCATGGGATTGATGTTCTTCCTCTTCGATAAGCTAAAACTTACGAATGACAGAGAAAACTGCTAAAACACACTGAAAAAACAAAAAGAAAGAACAGAGGAATAATTACCATGCTGAAAATTGTCATTTCACCGGCAAAAAAGATGAATATCACAGATGAATTCCCCTGTAACGCCACTGTCCCGGTCTTTTCTGACCGGGCAGATGTGCTTCACGGGATTTTAAAAAATAAAAATATACAGGAACTGAAAACACTTTGGAAATGCAGTGATAAACTTGCCGAACAGAATTATCAAAGACTTCATGCCTTTTCTCCCGATCAGGCGGTAACACCGGCGCTTCTTGCCTATGAAGGAATTCAATATCAACACATTGCTCCTTCCGTTTTTACAGATGCCCAGTGGCATTATGTAAATGTTCACCTTCGCATTTTATCCGGATTTTACGGAATCTTAAAACCGACAGACAAAGTTATTCCCTATCGTTTGGAAATGCAGGCAAAGTTAGAAGCTGCTAAAAAGAACGACCTTTATGAATACTGGAGCGATACGCTGTACCAAAGTCTCCTCGCAGAAGGGATGACCGAACTTGTCAATCTCGCTTCCGCAGAATACAGTAAAGCAATCCTTCCCTACAAAAATATCCGCTGCATTACATGTATTTTCGGCGAAGAGGTAAACGGAAAAATAAAAGTCAAGGGCACTCAGGCTAAGATCGCCCGCGGCGAAATGGTACGCTGGATGGCAGATCAGAAAATCGAAAGCGTTTCGGACATCCGTGAATTCAAAGAACTGGGATATCGTTTTTCTCCCTCTCATTCCACGGAGGACACTTACACTTTTTCTCTTTGATCTAACTGCAGCTTTGTTTTGTATATGCGGACATATCACTCCCATTGGGGCCGCAAACGATAACTTGGGCTGCTGACTATAACTTTGACTACAGACTATAGTTTTTCCGCAGACTATGACTTTAGTTGCCGACTATAACTTTGCTCCAGGACTCTTTCATATTACTTTTATCTGTGTCTCCGGTGAGATCGTACGAAAAAGCTCGCTCATATTGATCTTCGCAGCACTGTCCGAAAAACTTGCGTCACAAAATACTGCCCGGCGCGGATGCTGTCCGGCAATCTTTCTGATCACAGTCTCGGATATATTTTCATTAAAGCAGGCGGCTAACTCTTTTCCGTCATAATAATGCACTGTATAACCACTGATTTTCTCCGAAGAGTACGGCTTTGACAATAAAAGTCCCCATTCCGTCAGACAGGCGAACAAAAGATCTAAGTCTGTACGATCAGGCTTAATATTTGTCTCAAGTCCGTAAAGCATTTCCTGCGTATACTCTTCAGGCATGTAATAAACATCCTCCATATTACTTTCATCAAGCCGCAGCACACGAAATCCAAAATCTCTGTTTTCGCATCCGTTTTCCCGTTTTATTTTTTCTGCTGCCCGGCGGATCCGTTCTTTTCCGATCTCACAGATTGTCTTATATCCTGCCTTATACGCTTCACTTTTTTTATCACATTCCTGCGGTATCTGAACTAAAATATAGTGCAGATCTATGTTTTTATCCGCCTCAGTCTGCATCACCGCATGAGCCGTTGTCGCCGATCCTGAAAAGAAATCCATTACGATATCGCCGTCTTTTGCCGCCATATTGATAAAATATTGTATGACGTTGACCGGCTTTACATTCTCAAACACTCTTTTTCCGTCAAACAGTTCCTGTACGCACTGCGTACCTGCATTGTATATGCTGACTGCCTCTTTCGGAATCAAAGTGGACGGAGCACCCATCGCGTCTCCCAAATATTTTTTAATATAGATGTTCCAATGTGCCTGATCTCCGTTTTGATCGACAAGCGGACCTGTCTTCGTTCTTTTAAATGTCACAAGACCTTCTTCCTTTGCCTGCTCAAACCTTTCCCGCACGAACCGGTAAATATATCCGTCTTTCGGACGCACTCTCTCCCCGTCCGGACAGATGATCTCGTATTTTTGGTTTGCATTTGTCGATTTATTTTTAAACACAAAATCTTTATCTCTGTATAATCCCCGCTCGTCTTTTTCCCGATACATCTTGATCGCTTCCCCTGACAACGGCGCAAAAAACATATCCAGACAAGTTTTATTTTTTGCATAACACAATATATATTCATGTGTCTTACTCGCAAATTTCGGCCGGATACCGCCTGCCGTAGAGCAATTCCATATAAAGCAGTTGACAAAATTTCGTTCGCCGAAAACCTCGTCACATATTTTTTTTAAATTTGCCTGCTCGTTATCGTCTATACTGATAAAAATTACTCCGTCATCACAGAGAAGGTTTCTGGCGGCAAGAAGCCGTGCATAAATCATGCTGCACCAATCCGAATGATACCTTCCGCTGTAATCCAAATTCTGATACATCCGGTTTTTATCATCTTGAGAAGCTCCGCCTGCATTCACATATTCTCTCGCTCTGATCCGAAAATCATCCGCATAAATAAAATCATTTCCCGTATTATAAGGCGGATCGATATAGATTACTTTTACCGAATCCAAATAACTTTCCTGAAGAAGTTTCAGCACATCCAGATTATCGCCTTCTATATAGAGATTGCCTGTCGAATCCCACTCAACAGAGTCTTGCACTACGGGACGCAGCGTTTTTCTGATCGGTTTATAAACTTCTTTTACGGCTTCCCGCTTTCCGACCCATGAAAATTCGCATGTTTCGCTTTCCTTTTGATTGATTCCCAAAAGAAGCTGCAACGTATTGATATCGACTTTTCGGATTGTCTTCCCATCGTTATCTTTTTGTTCTTTTACGCATGACGGGAAAATATCCGCAAGCCTGCGGATATTTTCCTGAAAACCGTCAACAGATTCAAATCTCATCTTTTCCATCTATGTCTTTCCTCAACTATTTCCTGCTCTGCCATACTTCATCCGTCTTTTGAAAAACATTCTCTGCATCGGTTTATAAATCTTCCGTTTTGAATCGCCGCTTCTTCACTGTCAAAAATGAGCAGCTCCTCTTTCGGCACTCTTCTTATAAACTTGCAGTCATCTGTTTTATGATAAAAATTTGTCGGCGTATATGGGTTTGCATACACTCTTTGCTTCGGCTTTCCAAACGCCTGCGCCAAACAGTCAATACCTTTTGTCTCTCCTAAGTTCTTTGCAAAATACAAGGCAAGTTCTGATTTATTTTTCTGTCTCATACGCTTAAATTGAACCGTATCATCGAGCAATTCCTCTTTCTGCATCCATCCGATCACAAATCCTTTTTTTGCCGGACGATCCAGGTAAACTCTCACAAAGATATCACAGCACTGATTTTCGCACTCCCATGCGATCACTCTGCGCCGCAGGTTTTCGCCCTTACATCCGTCAAATTCCGAAAACCTTTCCTGAACTTCCCTGCAGTAATCATCCAGACAATATCCAGGATCACTTTCCCGCCGTTTCAACTTCGGATAACAGAATACATCATCTTTACGCCGGATCGTCTCCAACAGTTTTTGCACTGACTTCACATTATCATAATCCCCTGTGAAATCACTTTCTACTTTCAAATCGTTTCTTATATTCGTAGATTTTACTTCTACGATCTTCACGCCTAATGTCCTGCATAACCGCCTTGTAACATTGCTCAGTTTCACAAATTTATTAGGTGTTCTTGCAATATCCTGCCTGATTGCTTCTTCTATAAAAGCAATGTTGACCGTTCCGGTTTTCCAGAGCAGAAAATCAAACGGGGCATGTTTTTTAAAATCATCGTTTCTGATCTCATCGTAAGTTTTCAAAGACAACTCCTGAGAATAATACTGACGAATAAATTGTTCGGTGATCTCCTCCGCGATCTTCCCCTGTTCTATATTACATTCCCGCTCTTTCTTCGGTCTGTCCGGCTGCCAAGTTTCCGCCGTATAATCTATGATCTGTCCTACCACCCGGGCATCTAAATGCACCTGTCCATAATCCGCACATACAATATGATTTTGTAAAGTCAATCTCATCTTCTGCTTTGCACCTCCATGTGCACGACTTCAACTTTTGTATCGAGATTTCTTTTCCTTAAATACACAAATCGCTTCCGTACAAGATCTTTCTATATAGTGTACCTCATTATATCACAAACGGCAATGTGCATTTCAACCGAACTGTTACTTATAAGAAAAGACTTCCGAAAAAGTCACCGATGCCGTCTACAATACCTGACACAATATCGCCGACTCCGTCGCACACATCGCTGATAACATCCGATGCCACACTTCCCGCAAACATTCCCGCGCCGATCCCGATAACAACTTTTGCGGCTAACGGAATCGGTGCGGCCGCAAGAGCCGCCATCGTCGCCATTCCTCCTCCGAAAGCTCCTCCGAGTTTTGCCGACGATTTTGCCGCATTGGCAATCCCGGTTGATGACTGGACTCCGTTAAACTTATTGCTTACACGGGTTGTATCTTTCGTTGAGATTCCGCTGTCTTTCATTACTTTAGTCACACCTTGAGAAGGCGCCTTTGCATTAAATGCCGCCGCACTTTCAGACGTTCCTACTAACTGCGTTGTTCGATATTGACCGTTTTGCACCCGTTTGATCGTATCCATCGTTCCTTTTGCACTCGGAGTATCCTTGCACTGAATCCTCTCTATAATGCGATTTCCCTTCTTCGTAACCAAATCTACCTGACGGGCAGTTGACGAATTCGTAAGCGTTGTTGTCGTGTCCGGCTTCAGCAGATTAGAGAGATTCTTCTTATCAGAATACATCACCTCAAAAGCATTTCCTTTTCCGCCGGTCGGCGAATATGCCCCTGCCCTTCCTGACATTCTCACTGCTACAGAATAGTCATACCCTTCTACCACACTGTTTGCTAAATTTCCTGCTGTTTTTTCTTTGTTTTCATTCATTTTTCTTCCTCCTCTGTTGTTTCTTTCCACATGCTTCATCTGATTCTTGTTTCATTTTGTCCCTTTACCAAAGCCGCCTCCTGCCTTGACATACTCCTTTTCACTGATCCAAACGTCATTCTAAAATTCATACACTTTCGGCATCCCTCCTTTTCACCAGAGTTTGCTGTATAAAGATAAAGCAGTAATGCGGTCTTTCAATTCATCGTCATAAGACAAAATTGTTTTTATCTCATAGAAGTCTCCCGATCTTCTTACTACCATGACAAGTTCCGGATCTTCACTTAACGGAGCATCTATATGCAGAGGCATGAACCATGAAATAGTTCCGCTTTTCCCTGAATAAGAAGCTTTTGCAAACGATCTGTCGCGGCGCTGCATTTTAATCCCCCGCTCAAGAGCATTCATGATCTGACCTGCGATCTTGCTGTCGCTCTGACTGCGTATGCTTTCCGGAAAACGTTCCCGCCTTTCCTGTATGATGTGGATCAGACAGTTTTGATTAATGTCGAAATCTTCCTTCTTCGGATTAAACACTTCTTCTTTTTCATCGAAAAAACTGATTGGCTCAATCTGCATCATTGACTGTTCTTTTGTAAATCCATAATTCAAATAATCCTGTTTACTCTCGATTACACGCTCCGCGATATACGTCTTGTACTTTTCATAATATCGATATAGAACTAAAAAATCATTTCCGAATAAATCCATCATTCCGGTATTTACGATTGCCGATTTCGTTTTATTCGCGACAAAATATTCTGTCCTTCCGGCATCGACAAGCTGCGTTATCCTTGCTCCTATGATTTTGATATATCTGTCAAGCCCTTTCATTGACTTCCAGTTCGGAAACAATAATCTGCCATAGATCGCTTCTGTAACATTAGAAAGTACTTCTTCATTTTTTATAAAAATCGTTTTTTCGCAATATCCCTCACTTCTGTCTTTTACTTCCGTCTCAACCTTACAAATACGCTCCGCATGTTCTTCCCTGTATCGATGACAAAATTTCAATAAATTTGATCGAAGTTTTTTTTCAGAATACAGAGTTTTCCTGCACATCCCATTTACTAAATAAGACGGCGTTCCGACATAATATCCTGAGAAATAATCAGATCGTTTTAAGAGCGAGATCATCAGCGGCTCATTTCCGTTCACCTTGATTCCTGTATCAATCCATGCCAGAATAACGTCTTTTTCATTTTCCGGTTTTTCCGATAAATCTTTATCAAAAAAATATATATTTGACTCTTCTGACGAAATATTCTCTATAATCTGATCTATTTCAATATCCAGTCCCGTCACTCTGTATATTTCGTCCGTCACTTTTTCTCCGTCTGTTACAATAAACTTTTCCTTAATCATGTGATCCATAAGTTATCCTCCTCATTTTATGATATAATGTAACTATTCAGCCATAAGAAGCACGAGTGCGGTTTTACGGATGGTTCAAGCTGAACTGTTACACCTCTCTTGTTTGTAAGCTTATCGTATCACCCTTTCCCGTTATCATGAATAACTGCAAGTTGACATCTTTTTGACAAGATTATTCTTTGTCAAATGACAAAAAATTGACAACACAATGACAATTATCATTATTGATCGGAGGTAAATATGTTAAATTACGCTGTCATCATTCAATATTTAACTCAACAACTGAATATTCCCAACGTAAGGATCGCAGAATGGCTTAACCTTGATCCTTCTATTATCAGCAATATCAAAAACAATAAACGAAAAATGCAAAAAGACATTTCCTATGATGTTTTTTACAGAGACGTCTTTTGCCAAGCCGAAATCGGAACTGATTTTCAAAGTGTTCACAGCCTTTACACATACCTTCAGGACAAGGACTGCTCGAATGAAGTAATAGACATGGCATACTCACACTATAAAGAACACAGATCAGTTGAAAACGCTGAAACTTTTCTGCTCACTTTACTAAAAGAAGTCAAATATGAAAAAGATGCTGTGTCATCGAAATCTGCGTCAAAATCCACTCACCGTTCCCCTTCCGATGCCATTGCTTTTGAGCCGTTTCATAACCCGATACAAAACAATACTTTCTTCGGACGACAGGATATGTTTGAGAAAATACGCTCTGTTTTATGCAGTTTGGGAACTTGTATCATCTACGGTATCGGCGGTTTAGGGAAGTCCTACTGTTCGCTTAAATATGCCGCTGAATATGAAGATTCCTATACACAAATCCAGCAGATCATTTTTACAGGCGATATAAAAAACACAATTTTAAAAATAAAATTTACAGGATTGGATGAATCTCACTTTTCAGAAGACGAAAAATTTGAGAAACGACTTTCCATTCTCGCTTCTTACGGTGAAGATACTCTGCTTATCATCGATAATATGGATACTCACCCGGCTGATCGGGAAAATTATGTGCGGTTAAAAGAATTACCGATACATATTCTCTTCACTTCAAGAGAGACCGATCTCGATTCAGAAAAGTTTCTCTTGCCGATCCATCCGCTTTCCAAGCAAGAACAGCTTCAATTATTTATGCACTACGGACGGTTTACGATCCCCGAAGATGAATACGGCGACTATTTTAAAATATTCAATATGGTAGAAGGTCATACTCTTCTTTTAGAACTGATCGCAAAAACAATGACTGCCGAAACATTAACGCCTGAAGAAATGACAGATATTTTGTACAGTCCTGAATATGACGATATAAGCAAAGTGGTCATTGAAAAAGACAATACTTATCAGCAGGAAAAAATGAACAACTTTATATCTAAACTTTTTGACACAAGCAATCTTACCGATGTCCAAAAAGAAATATTGATGAACCTCTCTCTTACGTCGATAAGCGGCATAAGACAGCGCTTATTCAAACAATTTTTAGATTATAATAATTCAGATATCAACGCTTTGATCCGTCAAAGCTGGATCATACAAAACAGACCCAACGGTCCGGCCTCATCACAGATTCATCTGCATCCGGTCATTAAAGCTGCTGTAATAAATAATACGGAACCTTCCTTAGAAAAATGTTCAGTTTTTATCAACAAAATAATTGAATTTCTGAAAGCGGCTTCCGCAGATGTGATCGAAGACAGTATGTCGAATGATTTATGCGACGTTCTTGCAAACGCAGGTCTCATGTTCAAATATACTTCCGAACATCTCGGCTTAATGTACGACATCGCCTTAATCTTATGGCGCAGCCTTATGTATCATGAATCTTATTCATACTTAACAAAAGGGTTGGAACTATTAAACAAAGAATCATCTGACGATATCGAATTACAACTGTCTTACTACGAAACCGCAGGAAAAGTTGCCGTCAGACTTGCCGATTACGAAAAAGCAATTACTCACTATCAGTCGGCAATCACGACAATCGAAAATTCAGGACAAGATTTTTCCGAAAGGCTTGCCACGATATATGACAAACTAGGGGTAGTTATGCGAAAAGCGTCAAAATATGAACAGGCTTTGGATTATTTTACGAAAGCTCAAAATATTATTGATATCAACCATATAAAAAATCCGGAATTAACATCCGACATTTATAATGATATGGGCGTGATCTATATTAACCTTGATATCTTCGATAAAGCTTTGGCGAATTATCAAAAAGCCCGCGAGATCCGGGAGTCGGTTGAAAATCCCGATCTCGAACAGATCGCCTATTCTTATCACAATATCGGAACAGTATATCAGCGGCAGAAAAAGTACGCAGATGCAATCACATGGCATAAAAAAGCGTTAGAGATCCGTCAGGAAATATACCCTGATAACGAACCGATCATTGCCGCGTCATTAACGATGATCGGCAATGACTATACACAGGCGGCAAAAAACGATTCTTCTTATCACTTTAACGATGCCTTTGAATATTTCGCAAAAGGCTTGGAAATCCGAAAGCTCACGTTGGGAGAAACACATCCTGACACGGCATGGTCTTACCAAAGCATCGGATTATGGCATTTTTATCAAGGAGAATACGAAGAAGCGATTGAAAACTATTTGAAATGTCTCAGCATTCGGAAAACGATCCTTCAGCCTTCGCACGCCTACACTGCCGAAATCTCATACTTGTTAGGAGAAGCATATTTAAAGATCAACCAAATCCACTCTGCAAAAGAACACCTTCTGCTCGCAGAAAAAATTCAGGCAAGCCTTCATAAAGTAAAGGCTCTTGAAAAAACACAACATCTCCTGAAAGAATGCAGTCTTTCATAAACGATAAGAGACGCCGCAAGCTGCGGTGTCTCTTATCTGCTCTTCTTATATGTAATTGTCAACGTTTTATACGTCCTTTACTTCGATTTTAAAATACCGTCAAATCCACTTCCAGTCACTTTTACCTCTCCGTTTTCAAAAGTAGCAATTCCGTATATTTCTTTGGAAACGCTGTCTATAATCGAAAGCCCGCCGTCTCCCTGCGTATATAATCTTCCGTCTATAACCAGCCCGTTATTATACTCTACCCGGACTGCCGCGATATCAGATCCTGTCGGAACATACTTTGTACTTGCCTCTGCCATTTGATCGTACACGATCATCGTAGTAGTATCATTTTCATAAGTACCTTCAATCTCCAGATCCGGCGTATATGTACCGCTGATCCTGCGATAGTTTCCCCAGCCTTTGCCTGCACCTGAAGTTACGCTTAACAATCCGTTCTCATTTTTATAGAACGTATAATATTGCCCTTCTAAATAATCTCCGAATGCACCACATTCTGATTCTTTCTCAAAAATCTGCCCGCTCGACGTATAGATAACATAAGACCATTCATATCCGATTGATGCAATCACAAGCCTGTCTCCCGAATCATCGTCTTTATATGTACCTGCCCATCCCATTGTGACCGGGTCTGTCAATACAGCTTCCCTTTTACTGTTATCTTTTTCTTCCTTTTTTTCTTCTTGCCCGGAATCTTTTTTCATTTCCCCATCAGTTTCTTTTTTAGGTTTTACATTTTCCTTTTTCGCCGGCTTCGATTCTTTTTCAGCTGCATTCTCTTTAACCTCTTTATATGTCGAATCTTTTGCAGTTTCTTTCGCATCGGAACTTCCAAACATTTTCACTGCTGCAATAATTCCGATTATTATGACTGCTGCCATCGCGATAATTCCAATTACTACCGCTGTTTTTTTCTTTTTCGGCGCAGGATGAGACACACCCTTGTTTTTAACATCTGCACTTGAATTACCTGTTGTCTCTTTTTGTGTCAACCGCTGGTCTGACTGTGCCGACTGCTTTGGTTGTTCACTCTTCTGTTCCGGCTGTGCCGACTGCTTTGGCTGTTCATTTTTCTGTTCCGGCTGTGCCGACTGTTCTGGCTGTTCGCTCTTCTGTTCCGGCTGTGCCGACTGCTCTGGCTGTTCGCCATTCTGTTCAGGCTGTACAGACGCTCCGCAATACGGACAGAACTTATTCTCATCTTTTATTTCTTTTCCACAATTTTCACAAAACATTTTTTTACATCCTTTATCTTATTTTACCTTTAATATAACGATGCAGTTCCCTTATAACCGTCATATTCCAAAATCAACGTCGCTCCTTCTACATCACACTCTGCAAAACTCAAACCATAAAATTCAAGAACATTTCCTTCAAAATCTTCTATCGCAAAATCCCAGTCAAGATCCTCCTCTGTGATCACAAACTCTATATCTACCCTTTCACCATCATACACTATACCATCCTCAAGCAAATCTTCTTCCCAGTTATCCACATCAGGTTCTGAAGCATAAAGAGCATAAATATCAAAACCGGTATTATTAATTACATGCACATTATATCTTAATATTTCATCCTTTGAACTGCATTTAAAAATACCGATCGCCACAATAATAACTAAAACAGCGATCGCGATAACCGCTCCTTTTTTCTTTTTTCCTGCGCCTTTGACGCTAAAATCCGGCGGTATATCATGACTCGGTTCTTCCTTATTTATTTCATTTTCCGCTCCGCAATACGGACAAAACTTATCCCCATCTTTTATTTCTTTTCCACACTTTTCGCAAAACATGGCAAATTCCTCCTACATTCTCTTTTAATGTTTTCAATCACATAAAATATCTTAAATATTTCATAATGATATTTCCGAACGCATATCCGCACAGAAGACCGGTTATTAATCTCCGTATATTATTTGATTCGTAATGAAATTTATATTGTACGAACCAATCTGCAAACATGATCAGAGAAAACACGACCGCAATTATATTGGAAATCTCGCCGACCTTGAATAAGAAGATTCCCAAAACTTCTCCTATAAACACCCCCGTACATCTTGCGCATACCGGAAATTGTTTTCCGCGAAAGGAAAAGCTTCGTTCCGGTAATTGATGACATCCCGTCGCTCTTCCTATCACCATAAGTTTCTTATATATTTTTCTTTTATCCATCATCATCTTACTCTGCAAAATGTACTAAGATCGGACAGACAAAAATCAGTGTACCGGCTAAAGAAAGCATTGAAAATTTTATACAACTCCAAATTTCCTGTTTCTTTTCTACTTCTAAAATATCCCAAATACTATACCCTAACTGTTTGTCTATATCCTCGCATAACTGATAGCAAAAATATAACGGCAAGGAAACTCCCACTATGACAGCGATCAAAACAACGATGACCGTTCTTAAAAATCCATGCACTAATTCATCCAGTATCGGGTAAAGCAAAAGAGAACCTAGCGCGCCATAGCAAAGACAATTTACTGTCATTTTATCCATCAACGAACTTAACGTTTCAACAGCGTCATGCTGCGCTAAATGTTGTCTTCCGCAATTTTTACATCCCCACCAGGTGATAGATCTGCTCTTTACTTTAGAGCCCGTGAAAAGCGCTCCGCACAATAATCCAAACGGACCGAGCAAACACATTCCACAGCACCCGCGCCCCATACTGTATCCTTTTGTTTTAATCTCTGTCTCGTTCTTAACAATCGGAAACGTATCCTCGCTGTTACAATACGGGCATATAGAATCTTTCGGTATATTCGGCGGCATCTGAATGATTTTGTCAATCGCATCGATAATATGAAGCCCCGCTTCTTTCATATATTCAATCAGCGCTTTAAAAAATTCGACAAGAGATTCCCAAAGCGATCCATCCGCGTTACTTTCCTGATATGAATTCTCATTTTTCCCTGATTGTTCCTCACTTACAGAAGCGCCGCAATTCGGACAATATTGAATATCTGAATTTAATTCTTTTCCACAATTTCTGCAATATTTCATCTCGCACGCTCCTTATTCTTTTCCGATCAATAACCGAAACTGTTCCACATCTTCAGTCATTCCATTTACAGGAATTTCAAAATTCAGTCCATTTTTCATTTTTAAATTTAAAACCTTTCCATAACCTGTATAAAGAAAGACTGCTATCAATAAAAGCCATGCTACATCTGTTATATTCATCAGAAACATTACCCCAAATAGCGCTGCATACAATGTATCCCAAAAATCCATTTTTGTTTTTAATTCCATTGAACCGATTTCTGATAATTTTATCTCCAAATGGTTTTCTTTTTCTTTCCTTAAAAATCTATGTATCTTTTGACTTATCTCCAAACGCTCTTCATTATTACTTACTTCTGTTCGGATAATTTTGTATCGTAATCTTCCGATCATTTTTACTTTTTCAAAATAAAATGTTCCTTTACTTTGTTCCGCTTTATCCTTTTCTTCATCTTTTAATGTACTTACATCCTCTTTTTGTTCCAATGTACTGCTCCCACATTTAGGGCAAAATTTTGACTCTTCTCTAAGTACATTCCCACAATTCACACACCTTTTCTCCGTTTTCGTCTCATGAACATTATGTTTACCGCTGTGATCTTCCTGCTGCTCCAATATATTGCTTCCACATTTTGAGCAAAATTTCGCCCCCTCCCTAACTTCATTTCCACAATTTTCGCACTTCATTCCTTTTTGCGCTTCCTTTATAACTAATATTTTTATAGCTGTAGATAATTATACTATAACTAAGTAAATATTACAATTAAATCAATATTTTTTTGGAGGTTACTGCATGGACACTTTAAACTTTGAACAAATAGGCGAAAAATTAAAGAAAATCCGCCTTTCCAAAAACTTAACACAAGAATATATCGCTAATGCTGCTGATGTGAATACAAGTCATATCAGTAATATCGAAAATAACCGTGTCAAAGTTTCTCTTTCTGTTTTAGTGCAGATATGTAATGCGTTAGATACTACTGTTGACTATATTCTTTCCGATGAATATAACGACTCATCCTCTGCCATCGAACAGGAAATTCTCCATGAGTTACACTCCTGCAATAATGAAACAAAAGAGCAGATTTTGAAAATTGTCAAAGCTTTACAGTAATTTCTCTCATTAACATTACGGCATATCGAAAACCTTGTATAAATCCTTTTTCTTTTGCAGCCTCCGTTAATGCAAATAACTCATCGCGAACCTCTTCATACGTCTTTTTCTCCAAATTCACTCTATTTTCTTTCAACAGCCTCTCCGTCTCTTCGTCAATCTCTTTCCCAATTTCCTTCAAATAATCGGTTTCAGACAGTAAGAAGCGATAAATCTCTCTTATCTTTTCAGTCTTATCTGCCGAGCTGTTCTTTTTTGATTCTTCCGGCTTTTGAAACATACTCATTCTCCTATTTCTATTTCTTTCACTTTGCATTACAATATAAACAGATTATTTTATTGCCTGACACTATAATTAAACCATCTTTATCAAACAGCATGAAGCCGCAAAAAATTTCCGATTTTTTTGCAGCCTTTTATACCGAAGGAGGATTCAAAAATGAAAGCAGCAAACAAAAACACAATTCCCATCACTTCAGAATCCGATATTTTATGCGCTTTCAGAAATCTGACTTCTTCTTATGACGAACGCACTTTACACAAATGGATTAATTTTTTCAAAAAATGTATGTATTACGCCTCTTCCGATTATTCTAATCCTATGTTTCTTTCTTTAACTTACAATGCAGTTAAAAAGAGCGAGCAATATCCTTATGAATTTTTATATATTCATAAGTTGATGTATCAGTTTCTCTGCCTGAGAACCCCCTGCTTTTTGCAGTTTCCTCCATATACCGATCTTGCATCCGAATACGATCGCACAGCGATCAAATGGAATGTTCCCGCTCCCATTACGCCTTTTTTAATCTGCTATATCAAAGCTGCCAGTAAATTCAAAAAAAATGCCCCTGTCACTTCGTTTTTCCATGAACTTGACGAGACATTTACAGAGACAGAAAAATTTCAAAACGATCTTACCCAAACAGAATATCGGATTTTAACTGATGAAATTCTTTGCCGTAAATATTTTTGTACTACGGAAGAAATTTATAATACTTTCTCAAAAAACGATTTCCAAAAAGAGGCGCTCCGGCATTGTATTTTTCATTTAACCGAAACATTAACCGCAATTTTGCAAAACAGCCGCCTCAAAAATTATTCCGCTGCTCCGGTTGTTTCAAACGCATATATTCTGTTAAATACTTTCAGGGAAAAATTATATGAACAGACCTGTTCAGAAAATAAAAAACTAGATTTAACGACCTTATATCCACACAAAAAGCCGTGGACTATTATAGGTGAAAACGAACTGATGCAGAGCATAAAACATTCTCTGTCTTCCTTTTCTGCAAAAATATTTTCTCTTGCAGAAGAAACTTTAGATGACCATTCCATTCACCATATCTCGGCGAAAGACTACGAAACCTTTTCCAACGGATGCACTAAGATCATAAACGACATAGAACAGCAGATTGAGAAAGAAAAAGAAAAAATCACAACATTCTATCTCAATATAACAAACGCCCCCGCTGTCAGTCACGCTCTCTCTAACGGACAATTAGAACTTGATCAAGAAAACTTGAATTACAGATGTTGTCTGCTTACAGATGCCCTTACAACATTTGCCAATTCTTTTTCACAAACGATCCTGACTTTCAAAAACAACGTCAGGAAGGCTTCTCACGCCTTCCCTGAGCAATATACATCTTTAAAAACCGACAGAGACTACTTTTCGGAATTCAAGCACTCTGTCAAAACAATCGAAAAGAGGCTCTACGGGGAAATCTTTATGACAGCTTTTGAACATTCCAAGCCGTTTCTGTTTTATAACGACAGAGGATTCATAAATACTCTCACATATCCCGCTGTCCTCTTTCCGGCAGAATGTTTAAGAATAACTCATGAATTGATAGGAAAATATTTTTTATCTGAAGATTATATCCTTCAGTATTTTCATGATAAAGGGATTCGTTTTCCGATATCACTTGCTGAATTTTTATCGAGAGTTGATATTAAGTAACACACAAAAACCTTTGCACTCCTTCATAAGTTTCTTTGAAATTGATGTAAATTTAGTGTAGTGCTAATGTAGGAATCTCTATTCCATTTTCAAGAACTCTTCAATCACTTTTACAAATTCTTCAGCTCTATCATACTGTTCCTTTGCATCTTGCAGAGACACAAGAAAAAAATCCGCATAATCGGTATTGTTTCGAATTTGAAATGCCTGACTGATATATTTTGAATATTTCTTGTCAAACTTTCCTGTCTTCACATATTCTTTCTGAAAATATGCAATAACTCCGGCATGCTTTGAAAAGTCTTGTCCTTCTACCGCCAGCAATGCACGCACCGCTGTAAACATTGCATAATAGGAACGACCTATAGAATCTTTATAACTTCCAGCCTCTAATAGTATTTTCGAGGAATGCAGTCGCTCTTTTGCCATTTCCAAGCGATATACTTTTAATTCTTCTCTATTATCAGGCAACGATTTCTACCCCCTCACTTTCGATATTTCTATAATAAGGTAAATCATTTTTATACTTCTCATATTCAGCAAAAGGAATAACCGTTGGAGACACTATCGTACCATACTCTAATTCCAAGTCTGAAGAAATATCCCACACACTTTTCAAGCCTTGTTGAAGTTTTTCTCTATCTCCCTGTACAATAGCGACTATATCTATATCTGAATCCTTTTGATAATCGCCTCTAGCATAAGAGCCATACAAAATAATTTTCACAACATTTGCTCCATATACCGCTTGATACGCCTGAGTCATCGCCTGCAATATTAAGTTCAATTCATTTCGTGTACACATTTCTTTCATACTCCTCTGATTATAACATATAACAGATTGTTTCGATTTTATTATAACGTAATTCCTCTAAAAACAAAAGGTACTCTCTATACATCTTTTATAACCCATCTTTTATAACTGTATGTAATCAAATTTTATCTTATTGACAAAAATTGAGGTATCGCAATTTGCTAATACCTCGCAGTCTATTTATCAAAACAAATTTCCATCCTTAATGTTAAATTTTGTTCTAAAGAACGTTCTGTTTTGACAATATCTTAGAATTATTTCCCTAACATAACTTCTCGTACAATAGCTATCTTCGATTAATGTAGTGCCATCATCACCCTTTATCTGTTTTTTGAATATTTTCTTCTGTTCCCACTCGCTCTTGATTCCCTCAACTAAATCTTCACTCATTTCAAGATGCGAGAGAATTACTGAATTTAGTTCTTTGTCTCTAATTTCTTTAATTTGAGAGAACGTGCTTAACTGTTGCAATTCTTTTTTTACTGCACTTGTGTAATTGTCTGAACTGATACATTTGCTATTTGAGCCAGTCCTTCTTATGTATAACCTCAGCAAGTTCCTCAAGAATACCTCCAAATACTCGGTTGTTTCGTGGATACCCTTTTGCAGGTTCGTATAATTTGCCGGGACAAGTGCATTTCTAAAATACCAAGCATTTTTCGCAAAAATATCATTTGTGGCAGAAAATCCGAGCGTTCTCAAATACTTGATTAAAAATACTGCCGTCGCTCTTGTATTTTCCTCACCAAAGATATGGATTTGCCATAATCTTGAAACAAAGACTGCAAGATGATGAATGATTTCCTCCATCGAAAACCCTTTGTAAATAAAGTTTTTTCCTGCAAAAAATCATATTCAAGAGTTGCTCTTAGTTCCGGGCGCTTCCGTAGAGAACAGTTGCTCCGTCAAGTACCCACTCTTTTTCGTAATTTTCAAAATATAATCCTGTTTTTCTTCCACTCATAATAATAATCATGGTTCGATAATCTTTCATCTACTGTCATCTGCCTTTACATAACACAAACAGGCTCATAGAAAATACATTCCATGAGCCTATCTCTTTATATCTCTTTATAACGTTTTAAATCTGTTTTCATTATGGTACAAAATTGATATAAAAATCATTTTTTATTTTATTTCACATTAATTAGTACAATTTTGCGCCTGCCGGAATATGCTCATCAACCATCAGAAGATGAAGTTTTTCTTCCCCTTCTTCATTATGAACCGCTGAAATCAACATACCACAGGAGTCAATTCCCATCATCTTTCTCGGCGGCAGATTTGTAATAGCGATACATGTCTTGCCAACCAATTCTTCCGGCTCATAATATTCATGGATTCCGCTCAGGATCGTACGATCCTCTCCTGTTCCGTCATCCAATGTGAACTGCAGAAGTTTCTTAGATTTCGGCACTGCCGTACACTCTTTTACTTTTACCGCTCTGAAATCTGATTTAGAAAATGTCTCAAAATCTACATCGTCTTTAAATAACGGCTCGATCTCAACTTTGGAAAAATCAATTTTTTCTGCCGGTTTTTCCTCTGTTTTTGCCTGTACTGAATTGTTTGCTTCATTCTTAGCTCCGCCCTGTGTTTTCATTGTTGGGATTGATGTAGTGAAGTCTTCCACGATTATCCTTTTTCCTCTATAGAGTACCATACTTATCCAAGAATCAGTTTTTTAATTCTTCCACCGAAGTCCACCAAGCTCCAACTCGGTATAGTCAAATTTGTGGCACAAAATTTTTTTCAGAAAACGGAAATCCATCAAACATCATCAACGATTTTTCCCATTTTTTCATTGCATGGATCTGTCCATCAAGCGTCAAGACACATCACTAACTATATTATAATCTTTCCACGGAGATTTGCAACAATTTCCTGCTTTTTCTCCTGTGTTGCTTCCGCATATACATCCATCGTCGTTGTAATATCCGCATGTCCCATAATACTCTGGATCACCTTTAAGTTAGACTCGTTCTCACACAATCTTGTACAGAATGTATGCCTCAGATGATGAGCTGAAAAATGCGGGATAATAAGAGGCTCTCTGTCTTCTTTCTCCGCTTTTTCAATCTCTTCCGTATTGTATGCATTCCTGGCACTTTCGATTGCACGGTTTATGGCACTTGGTAAATATGCGGTTCCTGTTGCTGTCACAAAAATAAAATTTGAATATCCTTCAATCTCTTCTGAACAGAAGCCAATACATTTTTGTAGTTCATACTCATTCAGAAATGCCTCATACACTTCGTCTATCATCGGAATTGTCCTTCGTCCTGAAATCGTTTTAGGCGTTGAGATATGCTTCATGGATTTTCCGTTTTCATCCGGCCGGTATACCAATGTATGGTTCACACTGATGATCCGCTTTTCGAAATCCACGTCCTCCCATCGAAGTCCGATACATTCTCCAATTCTCATTCCGGTTCCCAAAAGGACTGTAATAATCGGAACCCATCCCTGATATTCCCGATGTGCTTTCAGATACCCCATAAAAGCTTTCTGCTGGGGAATCGTAAGCGCATGTCTTGGATCATGTTCCCAGATATGACTTTTCTTAATTTCCCTCATCACACCTTCTGTCGGATTCTGCCGGATCAGTCCATCTCTTACAGCCATCTGAAATGCCGGATGAAGCTGCGTATGAATACCATCCAGAGTTTTTGCTTTCATTTCATTATTCAGAATCATCTGGTAATAGAATTTTTTTACATCGGAATACTTGATTTTTCCGATAAATCTTTTCCCAAATGTCGGTCTGACAAAATGATTGTACATATACAGGTAATTCACCCTGGTAGACTGTTTTAAATCGTACTTCTGCTCAATATATTTGTCATATAACTGGTTCAGTGTCATCCGGTCTGCAAGCTGCGGATCCAGTCCGTCTTCCTTATCACGGATAATCTTTCTTTCTATTTTTCTCAGTTCAACTAATGTTTTTGCGTAGACGGTCCGTCTGTTTCTTTCCAGATCTGTATAAGAATAGGAATAACGGCCATCCTTTCTTTCACTCTCGCCGGTTCGCAACACATAGCCCCGGCTGTCTTTTCTTGAATTTGCCATTCTTTCACCTCACAAATAATGTGAGGAGCATCTGAATTGTGCTTATCCTGCCTGCGTAATAGCTGCAAGTCCTTCTTAAGCACCTGCTATTTGTAATTCATTTCTTACTCTTCTATTATACAGTTTATCCATCGATAAGTCAGCAACTTTCTGCTCCTCAACGTATTTCATAGATTGTCTTTACAGTTCATCTCGGAAGTTCTCAAGATACTCGTCAATCAGTTCTGTATTGATCAGAACGATCCGCTTCACATGGTAGACGGCCTTCGCATCTTTCGCTAATTCCTGAAACGTATGAACTCCCATGGAATATAGCTTTGCTCCTTCCTCATACCGCACAAATTTCTTTCTTCCGGTCTGCACCAGCTTTTCCAGTTCTGGAATTTCTTTTCTCACTTTAGGCATAAAAAATCCTCCTTCTCTTGTACATAAAAAATTATCTTTCATATATACAAAAGAAGAAGGGTAAAAATACAGCCTCTAATATGCAATTTTTTATTTTAACAAATCAAGCAGAGTATATTCGCCTTTCGGAATCTTAGCTGTTCTATGATACTCTCTTATTGCCGTTACAAGAATTCTGGAATCGGAAAAATAATCCAACACATAATCATAAGACTTTACATCGGGCATTTTAAGGTTTTCCTTGCAAAAATCACTTGGTTTCTTCCCTGACTTTTTGAATTCTTTATATTGATTTTCGGCAAAGATAATCAACATTTCGATTTCCGGTGCAGTAATCACATTGATGACATCTATTTTATGTTCGTATGCTTTACCAATTTTAAATTTTTCTCTTCTTGAATCCAGTATTCTGATTACTGATATCTTCTCCGCAAATCCTTTTCTCAAATACTTCTGTTCAAATTTCTTACCATCCCTGCATCGAATTACCGACTCCTCTAACATCTCTTCTCTCGAAAACACGAGTAAATCTTCATCCAGAAGAATATCCATAATAGCATTTTCTGCAGCACCTTCACATATACATGCTTTATATTTTGCCAATTCCATAACGCACCTCCTATTTCAGAGATGCAGCTATGCTTTTCTTCAACTGCATATAGGCTTCGTAAGTAGGTGTCGTCCCTTCCAGAAATCCACTCTGATAAGCATCACTTTTCTTGATATCATTTCTTCCTAAAATATGGGAAAGATTTTCTGCTGTAATTCCATCTCTATTTCTGATAATAAAAATACTGTCGTTACGATCATATTCATCTAAAAGTTCTGGATAATGAGTAGAAAAAATTAGCATTCCACCATTTTTATTTAATTTTCCGTCCATAAAGAAACGGATCAAAGTACTTACTATTTCTTTGTTAAAATGATTTTCTATCTCATCAACAATCAGACATCCTCCATCTCTCAGAACTTCCTGCGCCAATGTAAACGTAATCATTCCTTTTACAGTTCCTGACGAAAGATAATTATTTAATTCTATTGCATTATTCAATACAATCTCTTCTTTGCCTTTAAACTTTAAATGAATAATTGGTTTCTCATTTTTTTCTTCAAAAAACAAATTTTCAATTGTTGGATCCAAGTAAGAAATAACCTCAGCCGGGATTCCTTCTGAAAATGGTAACACATTAATATTGGTAAAGAGCAACATACTGACTGCTTTGATATGCTCACCAGTTTTCTTATTGTAAGCAATCATAATACTTACATCATCTGACAGAAAGCTTTCCTGTTCATCCCGAACAATGATTGGTTCTCTCCCCTCAAAATCCAGCATAGCTTTACGAGTTGTTACTTCTTCTATCTTTTTTGACCAAAGTGACTCTGAGTCAATGCGATACACTGTTCCTTCTACTTTCGTATTCTTAGATGTGATAACTGTTTCCAGTCTGCAAATTTCTTTGGTAGTCTCTGAATAAAAATATACATTCAAAACAGCTTTCTCTGTATTTCCCAATATTTCCTTCGTATTAATATGATTGATTGGTTCGTTATTTATAATTCCTAATGCCAGAAGAAGAACCTTTAACACTGATGTTTTTCCAGAAGCATTGATTCCTATAAACGCGTTAGCCGGATTTAAATATATATTTGAAAACAAGGAATACAAATTTATTTTATCTTCTTCTGCAACTCTTTGCTGTGCATAAAAAGGTAAATCCAGTTTTTCTTTAAATAATGGCAAGCCTTGTGCAGTAACTCTCAATAATTTCATATAACGCCTCCAAATTAAAAACAGATTTCACGTAGTTAATTTTCTTTTACTGCTATTATATCCATATTTTTATTTTTTATCAACAGATAATTCGTTTTTATTTTTCAATGCACTTTATAATTCTCCTTAACGTAAAAGAGAAACCTTTTCATCAAAGGTTTCTCTACAAATCAAAAAAAACTGGTTTCGTTATGGTGCTTTGCCACCAAATCACAGACCTTTCATCTGCCCGGCTTGATTATCCTCTATGCTTAAGAGTAAATGCAAAGTTTTTACGTTGCCAGTCAACGGAAGTAAACACCTTATGCTTCGTGTCCTGTCTCCAGGAAGAACATTCTCTCTTGGTACTTTTATTGTACTCAGAATTTTAGGAATTATCAACTTGTTTTTTGATTTTTTATTGTCCTTATTGCCTCCTTGCGAAAATTTAATGATATCTATCCGAACCAGATTAGGAAGAAATTTTGAGTCATCTAGACCTTGCATTTCAAAAAGTTCCATAATTGTGTCACCAGTGGTGTCACAATTTATTTTTTAGATTATTTTCCACTCACACCCTGTATTTTCCCCCTCCATCTTTTGTATATGTGAGAGGGTTCGTAGACACAGAGCAAGATCCACCCATGTTTAACAGTATTGCCGTTTGGCATCCTGTTGCTCCATGGGTTTTATCTTGATGGGGATCTCCCCATACCCTTTTAATACCAGACGTTTCATTTGTCTGGTGGTTCCGCCCGAAGGCGTTCACAGCACTATTTCTAATATCGGAAGGGACAGCCGATATTGAAATACGTGGACTCCCGAAGGGAGGAATACTCTCAGCAGAAGGAGGAGTATGAGAACAGAAAACAAAGATAAAGAATTAAATCACAGACATTTTATAGGAGTACGTCTTACAGATGTCGAATTGAATTTATTAGATCAGGGGGCTGCATGTTTTTCAATTAGCCGATCCGAATATGTAAGGAAGCTACTTTTAGAAAAGCAAATCTATCATCAGGTAGAAGTAGTTGCGGACATGAATGATCTCAAAAAACTAGTCAGCGAATATGGAAAGATCGGATCAAATCTCAATCAGATCGCCAGATATTTTAACACTGGTGGCTCCCGTTCTCTCGCTGTGGAAAATGAAATCCATCAGTGCATTGCAGACTTATTCCAGCTAAGAAAAAAAGTGCTGAAACTGGCAGGTGGTAAGAATGGCAATCGTAAAACACATTAAAAGCAGAAACGCAAATTACTCAGATGCCATCAACTATCTGCTGTTTGAGCACGATGAAAAAACCGGGAAAAAGATTGTTGATGAATCCGGCCGTAGCATCCTACGAAAAGAATTTTATATGGATGGACTGAACTGTGATCCGATGTCTTTTGATAAAGAATGCGAACTGACAAATATGCATTTTCATAAGAATCGGGAACGCTCTGATATCAAAAGTCATCACTATATCATCAGCTTTGATCCTGCCGATGTGACGGAAAACGGACTTACCGGCGAAAGAGCACAGGCTATCAGTATTGAGCTTGCAAAGCAAATGTTTCCAGGATACCAGGCACTGGTTGTCACACATACCGATGGTCATAATGAATCAGGAAATATTCATACTCACATCGTGATAAACAGTGTCCGGAAATATGCAGTGGACCGGCAGCCTTACATGGACAAACCTCATGAAGAACGTGCTGGTTACAAGCACCGATCCACTGATAAATTCATAAAATTTTTCAAAAAAGCAGTCATGGATAGATGTCAGCAAGAAGGACTTCACCAGATAGATTTACTTGCTCCTGCTGAAAGAAAAATCACACAGGCAGAATATATGGCACAAAAATCCGGTCAGGAGAAATTGGAAAAAGTCAATCAAGAAATCGTAGCAGACGGACTGAAACCAACATCCACAGTTTTCCAGACACAGAAAGATTATTTGCGAAATGCCATTGATGAATGTGCTGCTACTTCCGATAGCTTTGATGAATTCCAGACAAAACTGTTTGAGCAATTTCATATTTCTGTTGTTGATCATCGTGGCAGATACAGTTACCTTCATCCAGACCGACAAAAACGAATCACAGAACGTGCACTCGGAACGAGATATGGGAAAGAACATCTGGAACAGACATTTCTGCACAAAGATCCAATTGCCATCCTTTATGTCAGATCGCATCTGCGACTGGTCGTGGATCTCCAGACAAATGTCAAAGCCATGCAGAGTCCGGCTTATGCTCGTCGTGTAAAACTTACCAATCTGCAACAAATGGCAAATACGATTATCTATGTACAGGAGCATGGAATTGATACACAGACTGAGTTAAAAAGAATGCTTCTTGACTCACAGAAAGAACTTGCTGAATACCAAGATCAGTTTGCCCAACGCGTCACGAAAGCAAAAACACTCAACAATCAGATTCATTATACCGGACAGTATTTTGCAAATAAGGAAACCTATTCCAAATTTGTAAAATCGAAAATCAAAGGAAAATACCGGAAAGAACATGCATCTGAAATTCAGGCATTTGAAGAAGCCAGAGACTGGTTAAAGTCCTTCTACCAGGATGGAAAAATGACCAGTATAAAGGATCTGAAAATCCAAAAAAACAATTTACAGCAGACCATAGATTCAGACAAAGAATCCATAAAATCTCTGAAAGAAAAGTTAAAAGATTTGGAAACTGCAGATCAGAATATTGATGCTATTCTCCATATGCAGATTCCAGAAAAACGCAAAGAAAAATCAATAGAACCAGAACGATAAATCACGCCAAACAAAGGAGGAATTATTACATGACACAAGAAGAATTTAATGTTGTCTTCGAACTTCAAATGAGAAAGTGCTCTGATATTCTTGCACATAAAAAGAAAGAATATACTGGCGACAATCTTGACCGGTTGAGCGCATTCAAGATTGCTGCCGCATTACAGAATTGCGATCCGAAAGCTGCACTGGCAGGTATGATGTCGAAACATGTCGTATCTCTTTACGATATGTGCTATTCCAGCCTGCTTCATTTTGATATGGATCAGTGGGATGAAAAAATCACGGACTGCATCAATTATCTTATTCTGTTAAAAGCACTGGTAAAGGAGGAACAGGCATATGGATCACATTGAAACAGCTATTCTGAACTGTTACGGAATCCGGGAAGCAGAACAGAATATGGTCTTTGCTGCCAGACTCACACAACATGGTCATACAATCCGTAACATGGAAGATTTAATGACTCTTTACCACCAGACATATAGCAAGAAAACAGTAGAAAATATTGCCAGTCTTCCACATCCAACTGTTCAGAAATTTATGGTCATCACCATAGCCATCGTTGGTGCAAGCAGACGATTTCTGACACAGATTACCCGGCATCAGAATGAAGTAAAATACATGAGTGCTTCTCTGCAGTACAGCAATTATTCCGGACATGCGGCTTTTGCCATTCCATACGAAATTCTAAAAGCAGAAAGCAGCATCCGGGAACTCTACAGCCAAAGCTGTCAGTCGGATCTCGATAATTATGAAAAACTCATTTCAGCTGGAATTGACCATGATGCAGCCGGATACGCAACACCTCAGGGCTTACGTAATGTTCTGATCATCAGCGCCACACCTTACCAGTGGAAGCACATGATTGGTCAGAGGACCTGCCGTAGAAATACAGATGAAACTCGAATTGTAATGCTCAACATCTGGAAGAAATTATACAGCCTGAGTCCCATACTTTTTGCTCCCGATCTGACAGGGCCATTCTGTCAAAGAAGTGCCTGCATGGAAAAACAGATGTCCTGTAAGAATCCTATTTCTCAGATCTGGACTCCCGCTGATATTTTAGAAGCCGATTATCCATTGCTTATCAAGAAGGAGGTGCAACCCAATGAAAATTAAACTCATCGATTTCGGTCTGAAAGAAAAGCACTATCCTTTCCGACCACATGAAAATGATGCCGGTGCTGATGTATTCATGCCTTATGACTGTACTTTACAGCCAGGAGAGATTGCCAGAATTCCTCTGGGGTTCGGACTGATCATTCCTGACGGATTTGCCGGATATGTCTTTCCAAGAAGCAGCATGGCCGCAAAAGGACTGGTATGCGAACTTCCGCCAATTGATTCCGGTTATCGTGGAGAAATTCATGCAATCCTCAGCAACGTAAGCACCGAAACACAGATCATTCATAAAGATACCCGGGTTGGTCAGCTCGTGATCACGCCCGTTTTAATCGCAGATTTTGTTCTGGATCTCGGAAATGAGCGAGGTACCGGAGCATTTGGAAGTACAGGAGCATAACTACTATGATTACATTTGGAAGAAAACTAAAACACTTACGACAGAAAAATCATCTCACCCAGAAAGAACTCGGTATAGCCATGGGATTCCCTGAAAATTGCGCCGACGTCCGGATTGCTCAGTATGAAAGCGATGTCCGTACACCCAAAGAAGATCTTTTAAAACTTTTTGCATCTACGCTGGGTGTACCAATTGAAATTCTCACAGTCCCTGTTCTCTCTGAACCCAGGGAGTACGAAGCTGCATCTTTCTGGATGCACGAACTGGCATCTGAATTAGATTAACTATCGTAAGACCGAAACGAGGCAACGGATCTCTCCGCTGCCTCTCTTTTTTATTATTAGTACAGTTTTGCTCCCGCCGGGATTGCATCATTCAGCATTACCAGATTTAACTGCTCTTCTCCGTTGACATTATGGATTGCAGATAAAAGCATACCGCAAGATTCAATTCCCATCATTTTTCTCGGTGGTAAATTCACGATAGCAAGAAGTGTCTTTCCTTCCAGTTCTTCCGGCTCATAAAAAGCATGTACTCCAGAAAGAATGATACGGTCTGTTCCTGTACCATCATCCAGTACAAACTGCAGAAGTTTCTTACTCTTCTTAACTGCAGTACATTCTTTAACCTTTACAACACGGAAATCAGATTTGCTGAATGTGTCAAAATCAACAAACTCTTCAAATAATGGCTCTATCTCTACAGCATCCGCTTTTTCTTCAACTGCTTCTGTTACTTCCTCTGTATTTTCTGCTGTCTCAGCTACTGTTTCTTCAACTTTTACATTTTCTTCACACATAATTCCTTATCCTCCGTAAATATTGGTTCGCACATTATTTTAGCAGTTTCTAGTCAAGTATACAAGCATAGAAAGCTCTATTACTTCTCTGTCTGTACAGGTGCTTTGGGAATACAAGAGTCTTTGTTGATCTCTTTGTTACGATTTTTTATGATCCCCCAAAATATCATCTAAGATTTCCATTGTCCCATAGGTTTCCCAGAAATCATCTCGCTTCTTCTTTTTTCGATCCTGTTTTTCCTGCTTTCTGATACGCTCCGGGTGCTTATAATTTTCATTCATAATCATAAATTGATCCTGTGCATCAGCAATCCTCTTTTTCTGTTTTTTATCCGCATATTTCTGGATTTTCGACAAGGCATCAAAATGCTGTAAGGATAAATCATATCGTTCTTCTCTTGTCTTTTGATTTTTAGATTCCATCACAAGGCGAACACTATCTTCCAGAATACGGATATGCTGGCTTATATAGATTTCTGTGGCATTTTTCAAAAGAGCATCATCTATCTGCATACCAGGCTTAATCCCCTGAATTACAATAGATGCCCAAGTTTCTTTTTGTTTCCGAGATAAGCCCAATAATCCCATCGTATCGTGATCTCCTTACAAACTTTTCCTTTTCCTATTTTTCTACCAGACTAATCCTTTAGCAGCTTCAATTACATTTTGAAATGATTTTTCTATTTCATCAATCGTAATATCATGTCCCCAACTAATTCGTACTGAGCTTTCAATTTGATCTTTGGGTATTCCCATTGCCAAAAGTACGTAACTAGGACTATACGATTTTGAATTACACGCTGAACCATTAGATATACTGCAAAAATCTTTTGATGACAACATTAATGCTTCCGATGATACACCTTTAAAACAAATGTTCATTGTTGTTGGCATCGCATATTCCTGCAATCCATTATATTTATATTCTAATCCTGATTCTTCTAGCATGGTATTAATTTTATTCTTTATATTTCTACACTGTTGAATATTTGTTTTATATTCTTTCTCAGCTATTTCACAAGCCTTGCCCAATCCTGCAATTAATGCAACTGGAAGGGTTCCTGGACGAATTCCATGCTCTTGTTGTCCTCCATACATAATTGGTTTTACTGGTGGAAGTTTATATCTTTGCTTTCTTAATATAAGTGCTCCTATTCCTTGAGGGCCACCCAATTTATGTGCACTCATAGACAACATATTATATTTTATCTGTTGAAGTTCCTCTACAAGTTTTCCAAAGCTTTGCGTTGCATCAACATGAAATAATACGTCTTTATCTTGTAATGCTTCGCCAATTTCATATACTGGTTGAGTGATACCTGTTTCATTGTTTACATGCATCACGCTAACAAGCAACGTATCTTTTCTTACTTTTTCTAAAACATCTGTAACGGATATTCGCCCACTTATGTCTGGTGATATATAATCAACCGCAAAACCTTCCTGCTGTAACACCTTTACTGTTTCAAGTATGGCTTTATGCTCTATAGAAGTTGTAATTATATGCTTTTTATTTGTAGAATAAGCATATTCTTTTAAGCCTTGAAGTGCAATGTTATTACTCTCTGTTGCACCACTTGTAAAAAATACTTCATCACTTTTTATGCGAAGAACTGAAGCCACTTGTTTTCTTGCATTTTCAACAATTTTGCGTGCAGATTCTCCATAATCGTGAGTTCTACTATCTGCATTTCCGATAATATTTTTATACACATATATCATTGCTTCTAAAACTCTTTCATCAATAGGAGCAGATGAATTATAATCTAAATAAATACTCATTCTTTATGCCTCAATCGCTAAATTTAATAAATCATTAAGATTTTTTATAAAGTTTGTTCCAGTCAAATATGAAATTCCTCTTTCCAAATGCAGTTTAAAATATTTAGCCAAATTTTCCTCTGTTGTTTCTATTCCTTTATCAATGCACCATTCCTTTATTAATGCATCATATATTTCACTATATTCTCCAGCAAAAGTATACCAAGACATTTCAACATTACTATCCGAATTAATAGGAACATCAGTAGGTACAGTATTCTCATGTAAAGAAAAACAGAAAGCCCATCTACATAAGATATTCCAGTTTTTAATTCCAGTTTTCCCTTTTAATCTAGAAAGTTTATCTTTAGCTTGATTTGAAAGCCTAATTTGTTTTACTATCATGCGTCCCCCTCCCCAAAGTAACCTCTTTGAATAGTTGTAGATTTTGAATCGTCATCGTAAATTAAAGTGAATTCATCTCCAATATTATTCTTCATCATATCATGATAATTTCTATCAATTTCAGAATCTGTAGATAAAATAATGGTCTGCTCACTGGCTTGTGGAAAATAAGTTGTTATAAGCGCTTCTCTGTGTGCTGAATCTAGTCTTGATAAAGGTGTGTCTATAATAACTGGGAGCTTTTTCTTTGAACATAATGCTAATGCCCATAATAATGAAATTACCATTAATTGTTTCTCACCAGCTGACAGTGATGCTTTATTAATTTCTATTCCATTATAGTCTTCATAATATAAATCTAGAGTGATTGGATCCATAGAAATTCGATTTATTAAAGTTTTCTTGTTAGCCAGTTTTTTATAACACTCTGTCATTGTTAATGCAACAACTGATATTTTATTTTTTTGCAATCGTATTTTATACTCTTCTAATATTGTATCTGCCATATGCGCATATTTTATAATTCGGTCACTGTCATCATTTAACTCCATCTTTTTAAGATATTTCTCGACTTTTTTATTAAACAACGAAGTAGCTGACATTAATTCTCCATTTTTGGATCTCCGTTCATTGGTTTTTCTTTCGATCAAAACATTGGTTTCAATTATTTGCTGTTCAATTTCTTTAATTTCTTTGTAGATTCTAGTAATCTCTTTTTCATTAATATCAACTGATAAATAACTGTCCAGTTGATTCACTTCCTGTTCCATGTTTTTTAATTTATTCTGTCGTTCAATAACATTCAATTTCGTAGCCAATAATTGTTCATCTAAAAGAACCTGTAATTTAAATAGCGATGAATCCGACATGTTATATGATATACTGTGACTTTTCGTTATAGAATTTTTATTTATATAGCTCATAAATCTTAAAATTGCTGCTGAATCTTGCTCGTTATTTTTTTCATAATCTTTCGAAAAATGATTCATCTTTTTCAAAGCAATTTCCATCATTTTTTGTTCTTGTTCAATTTCTGAATTTTCCCTAATATTTCTAAGATAATCTTTTACCAATAAAAATGGGAGTTCTGCAGCAGCATCTAAAACAAGCTGCTCTTTATAATTATCAATTTTACTCATTAATGCAGTTCTTTTCTGATAAAGTTCCTGTCGTTGAGTAACAATATCTCCACCTTTCGCAATATATTCTTGGTTTTTCACATCCAATTTTTGTTCCAAAATATTCCTTGTTTCTTCTAACTTTTCCAGCTCTTCGTCCACTGCCACTAAGTTAATTTCTGCTATTTCTTTCTGATGTCTGAGTGATTCTACTTCTTCTGCTTCTGCATTTCCGACTTGATTTTTTACAGTTCGATTAATTATTCTTCCTAAATCACTCTTTAATAGTTCTAAAACTGAAATCCCGAGAAGTGTTTTTATTGACTCCTTCATTTGATTACTAGTCTTTTCTACCGCTAATTCTGCAATTTTTTCTCCATCAAAAAAGAAAAAATTCGACAATCCGCTTGGTAATATGTTTTCTATAAACATACTCCAATTATCAGTTAAAAATTGATTGTATGAGTCATCTTTATATACTTGAATTTTTTCTGTGGTTCTTTTTTTATCACCGATCCATTCACGGTGAATACAGTATTTTTCATTATCTTTATTATCCATAGAAAATTCCAAGTCTATATATGTTTCTAATGTTTTATCTGAGACATTAACAAAAGACTTTAAATATTGACCATAGGATTTATAATTGCTCTCATTATAGGCAAAAGAATTTGAACCGTATAACGCTAATAAAACAGCTTCCAAAAATGTTGTTTTTCCTCTTCCATTCATTCCTCCAATAAGAACGATTGGCTTATTCCCTTTAAATTCAAATACATTTGTTGATGCATATACACCAAAATTGTGCAAAACTAATTTTTTAATTATCATTGGTTCTATTCCTCATCTGGTACATCATCAAATTCTTCGCCTTCATCTTGTATATGTGCAAAGAATTTTTCGTTGTAACGTCCTCCCAAATCTTTTTTTCTTTCTAATTGTTGCGTGTAATATTGAGTTGCATCACTCTCATCTCTATAAAAATTGTGTTTTATACATTTTTCCAAAGAATCTAGTATCCCTTTCCTTTGGTTTACACTATTTGCCTGATTTTCAGTATCAATCAAACTATACAGCAATTCAAATGAAAGTTCTTCTTCCGGAAACATATCTGAGCATGTTTTTCGTAGAATATCCCATTCTGTATGTCCATAAGCTTCTGATCCAATCCACTCAGGATCTTCAAATTCTTTATTCATTACAGATTTATATATCCTTGGAAGCGAATCGTCGAACTCATGTTTATCATATACCCAAATACGACGAATATTACGTAATTCCTCTTTTGTTATTAATTCAAGATTCGCAAATTCATCTGGACCATTATTATTAATTTCTACTTGTATTTCGAGTAACTCTCGCAGCCATTGTTCTCTAATTTCTTTTTTATAAGGACCATGATGCAATTTCCCATAACTTCCCTGCAAGTATCCTTGCATTTTTTTAAAGCTACGACGTTCCCGATCATGTTCTTCATCACCAAATCTATTTCTAAACTCTAGCAAAGGAGTCATCCAAGCTTTTTCATCATCATTTGCAATCATAGCTTCCATAGATTTATCTTTTTCAACCATTGTACATACCCAACAGCCAAATCTGCTTTTACCACAACTAGGTAAATTTTTTTCAACCATCATAGGGCATTCATTATCAGCTGTTGCACCTCTGTATAATGTTAAAAGTTCTTGATTTGAGTATCCCCATGGATTTTTATATTGCATTAAAAATATCCAAACGTCGTTATCATTCCATTCCTCGAGAGGAGAAAAGACTAATTCGTTTGCCATTGTTGGATTCGGGCTAAGAAGTTCACGTACTCTCTTTTTTTCATAATAGGCCATAGTACGAGCACGTCGTTGACTTTCAGCTTTTCTCGTCCCTAAAACCATGATTATTTCTCCATATTCCGCAATAGCTGATTTCACAAAGTTATTAACCGGTTGTATTTTTAATCGATCTGTACACCATCTCAATTTTTTCCTTGGGAAAGGATAACCTCTTCCAATAAAATTAACCCAAAAGGTATTATTCAAATCAGGTGTTAACCTATGTGGCACAAATGGAAGTTCATCTCTTTTGGCTGATTCCTCCATGATAGCTAATGATTTTGTTACCCACTTTTCTATAACAGGTGATTCTACCATCGTATCTGTGTTAATTATGTGCACTTTCTTTTTCCTTTTTTCTTTTGGCAATGCCAACAAGGATAACCATACAAGCTGTAGCGTTGCTGTACTATCTTTTCCTCCCGAATAACCTATTACCCAGGGAATGTCATCTGCTAAATATAAATTTCTTACAGTTTCCATCAGCCCATCTACTATTTCTTTTGTAATCGTAACCCCTTGCTTATTTGCTTCACAAGTTTCACATTTTGCCATATCAGTACCTCATTATATTTATATCTCTAAAAATTTTTGTTCTGCTGTTAATTCATCCTCCGTTAACGGCAAATCTAAATATTTTTTAATTATATTTCCTGCTAATAATATAGCATTTGCATTATTAATCATACGCCCATTATTACGGATTACTCGCAATTTCCAATCATTTGAATTACGCTTCCAATTAATCAATTCAATTTTCTTTATATATGATTCAACTTCTTCACAATCGTAGTTTTCAAATAAAAAAGCACCAACTCTCCCAAATGCTTGAATGACAACTGCCTGTGTAGCAATATATTGTTCTCGTAATTCTTTTTTACTAATCTCCTTTTTTTGTAACTCACTCCAAGGAATCATATGTACTGCAACACTGCCCCAAAATAATTTTAAAAACTTATAAAAATCATCATTACAAATATTCCTTTTTAAAATTCTCTTATTGGCAGTATAAAATGTATTCAATGTAAATAAAGCGGAGGAATATTTTCCTAAATTATCTCGTTCTTTATCAACATATTCATATAAAAACGGAATTTCACCAATTACTTTTCTTGTAATTACTGCCAGTGCATCTCTTGAATCATACAATTCTGCGATTGAATTTGAAGTTTTCACCGCATGTTTATTCAAATCTGTAAACATTTGCTGACTTCTAGCCAATCCTAAATCCTGATAAAAAACTACTGATATAGTTTCGTTTTCTATTTCTGGATTTTCCTTGATAGCTGCTAATATGGCAGCTTTACGATGTTGGCCGTCATTAATCAATATTTTAGCTCCCATATCGACCTCTAAAATCCCAGTATCTCCACCATCTGAATCCAAAGATATAAATTTATAATTGCCATCTATAGATGCGGCCAGTGCGGAAAAAACATAAGAATCTGGATTATCGATAATATATTTCTTAATCTCAGGGATTCGAGCTTCATTTAATTTTCGCTGTGCTCGATACTCTGGCAAGACATATTCCTCATCTTCGAGAAATATTTTTTCTAACATATTCAACGGAACCATGCCAATATAGTATTCTCTACCGGCTTGTATTCCTCTGACTACAGGAAAACGATAAGTAAATTTCATATCAACCTCCAAAAAAGAACCTACTCAAGTAGTATACTTAAGTAGGTTTAAACTGTCAACATATGATCCCCTTCAGATGATTTTTATTCTCCAAAAATGTCAATCTCTTCTATTGGCAACTCATCAATTTCAAAATTTCTTCCCTCAACAGTGGAGACTAGAAAATTTTTAATATTTTCCATTGATTCTATAGGTGTAGCACCAATTTGTTCAACCAATTTTTCTACGCCGAAATTTGCAAACGATGCAAGAAACGCCATTTTATTAAATTCATTTTTTTCACCAAATGCAAGATCTAATCTCTGCTCTTCTGATAAATTTTCTGTTAAAGTAGATAAAATCGCTGCCTGAAAATAAAAATCTAATTTTCCGTTATCATGATTATTTAATACATTTCTAGGAACTGTTTTAACATCTTCTCCATTTTCTGCTGGTATTTCAATTCGTTTATCATACATAATTCCAATAGAAAGACTTAACATAAACAAACTATAATGAGTTCTTGTTGCAAATATATCTCCTAAATCACTTATCGCTTTATTCCAGGCAGTTCCCTTCAACTGGATATCATTTGTTATCTCCACAATTTTCCCTCCTCAACTTTTGCAACATTTTTTTCATCATTACTTACAATAGTCCAAACACGTCCTATATTTTCCTTTGAAATCACATCATGTAAATCATCTTTTGAAAAAACTATTACTTGTGGTGCGAAAGTAGGTAACATATTTACAACATTTTGTCTTTGATCTGGATCTAATTTTGAGAATGGTCCATCTAATACCAAAGGATATTCCTTTCCCTGCAAATTGTCATCATCTTTGAGCATTTTCAAAATTCCACCTATATATGCAAAGGAAACTACTGCAAACTGTCCTTCTGATTTTGATTCATCATTATAACTATCAGTTACACGGACAGCAAACTCCTGTGATACGGATACATTTCTTCGACTTGTAAGCATATTATCAAGTAAATTTTGAATATTTACTTGCAATTTTTTACTGTATTCTACCGATTCTTTATCAAGTTTATCCGAAAAATATCTCAGTACTTCTTGCATAATTTCAATTTTTTCAGTAGCTATTCTTCCAAGTTCATTAGCCTCCGTTAGTTTATCATAGTCCTTCATCTGTTTTTTTAAATAAGGCTTTGCTTTTTCTATTTGGCTATTTAACCCATTAATCATTCTGTCAAGTTCTGCAACTCTGTCTTCTGCCTTCTGCCTTCCAACAACAAGATCTTCTATATCTTTACTATTTTTTTCACAATCATCTAATTCTTTTATTTTCTTTTCGCATTCGCTGGCAGAGTTCTGGTTTATCAACACTCTCTTTATTATCTCTTCCACAGATTGTTTATCATAACCATTTCCCCATCGAGCAGCTGTTTTCGTAAAATCTTGATACATGCTGGAATAAGATTTTGGAGGCATCATATCCAAAAATTTTCTTATATGTTCCCGTTCGTCATCGCATAAATCTCGTCCGCATATACATGTCTTAGTATTTAACTTCAACAAATATGAAATTAACCTTCTATTTATTCCGGACGGCAACTGGCTTTTATTAGTTTGCAAATTCAACTTATTTTTTGCATCATTTACAGCTTTTGATATAAGTAGCTGAGGAAACATCGACATAACCTCATCTCCAAATTGATGCTGTGCACTATTCGCATTTTCTAAGAAAACATCTCTTTGTTTCTTTAAATCACGTCGTTGTTTCTCATAATCTGCTTTCGATTTTGTACTGCCAATTTGTTCGGAAATTGTTTGAATAATTTTTTTCTTTTCTTCTTTTTCACCATCACATTTTTCTATTTGTTCAGTTTTTTGTGCGATAAGATTTTGCGCAGTTTCTATATTTGTCTTTATAGCGGATACTTCACTTCCACTCCCAATACTACTTTTACCTAAATATAATTTCCCTAATACAGTGGTCTTTAAATCTGTTCTTCCAATGTGGTTAATAGCAGACTCTATTACATCTAAATCGAACATAGAGTATAAAGCTTTTCTTAATTTACTTGCTGAATCTCTTCCCTTCACTCTTAAATCAGCAATCATACTTTCACCATCAAAGAAAAAATATTCAGCCAATCCAGATGGTAACATTTTTTCAATGGATTCTTCTGGTTTGTCAACTCTCTTCCAATTATAATCGTCATCCATTTTTTGAAGAGATAAATCTTCTCCAATTTTTTCTGAATCATCGACTCCTTTCTTGTAAGTATATGTACGTGTAAGTGAAAATTCGCTTCCTGAATGTTCAAAATCAATTCTTCCCCAAACATTAAAAACTTGACCATAATCTAATTCATTTTCATAAGCCAGATTATATAGATGATCGGTAGTAGTTTTATTAAATTTTACCTGTCCATATATAATCCACTGAAACAATTGATGTAAAGTAGTTTTTCCATCACCATTTTTTCCATAAATAATAGTTACTTTTCCGTCAGTAGAACATTTTATCATTCCATGATCTTTAAAATTTCTAAAATTTTCATATTCTATGTTTTTAATTTTCATGATTTATTTCCTTTTCTAATCTATTCAATATTCCATTAACAATATCCGTTTTAGCTGCTTTGCTATCGTTTGACATTCGTGCAGCTTGAAGATTGCGTTCTTCTTCTTCAATGTATTGAATCATATTTTCAATTATTTCTTCTTTATTCACTCTCATAATCCTCCATTTCTTCATAATCATAAACATCTATATCTTCCTGTGACAATCCATATTGTATCAACAAATCTTCCAATTCATCATGCAATTTATTCCAATTTTTAGCCAACTTAGCATATTCATTAAATCTTCTCAGTTCTATCTTAGCCCACTGATCCATATCTGTTGATGGTAATGCAATAACATCATAAATTTTAGCATACTCTTTACCTTTATATGTTCGTAAAATTCTACCTCGTCGCTGAACAAATTCTCTATATTCATCATTACTGGAAAGAATCAATGCACTTTTTATAGAAGGAATATTTATTCCTTCATCCAAGCATCTTATAGCTGCTAATGCAGAAATTTCCCCTTTATTAAATGAATCAACCAATATCATTCTTTCTTGCATATTTTCGGTAGCTGTAAACTGGCTTGCTTTATATTCAAATTCATTTAACATCTTTTTTACAGATTGAATATGACGTATTTCTTCTCCGGTATTATTATCAAATAGTCTTCCATCACCACAATAAACAACAAAATGATCTTTCTCTGCTATTTGACTAATAATTGAAGGCAATTTATCCTGTTTTTCTCTTAACATTGAAATAATTCTTAATCTATTCCGATGGGCTTTTACAAATGTATCAACATCTATCAATTTACCATTTCTAAAGCAAGATGCCATTATACGGGATTGATTATTGAACTTTCTTTCTTCTTCATCATTAGCTGAAACATAAATAGGATAATAATAATATGGTACCAAAAAACCTTTATTCAAAGCCTCTTCTATTGGCAGATTAAACACTTGTCCGCCAAAAAATTTCATTAGTTCGCTACCCTTAGCAGCAGAAGTTCCACTAAATGGTGTTGCACTAAGTCCCAACATATATGGAAATATTCTTTTTAACGCTTCAGGGCGATTCGTAAATCGATGTGCTTCATCCACAATAAGTAACCGATTTCCAGAATGTTTTAACAAAATATTAACTAGTTTATTTTTAAAAGACGCTATTGTGGATATAACGATTACTTGTGATGTATTATCATATTTTTCTTTGACAATGGCATTTGTTAATTGGATATCCCATTTCGGGTTTTCTGAGGATACCAAAATAATATCAGCTGTTGGAAATGCAGTTATTACATCTTCAGACCATTGTTTTACCAAATGTTTGTATGGTGCACATATCACAATTAGAGCAGATTCTTTTTTCACTAATTTTTTTGCAGCAAAAATAGCGGTCCATGTTTTTCCAGTTCCAGTTGCCATGACGAAAAAGCCTCGATAGTTATTATCTATCCAGGCTTGAATGGCTTGTTCCTGATAGTCTCTTAAAACAATCTCATTCTGCTTATTTTTATTAGTTCTTTTATCGATTATGTCTAGTAATTTTTTTTCTGCAGTCTTTTGATATTCATATACTTCAACAAATTCATTTGTGTTTTGCCATAAAGAATCAAATTCTCTTATTTCTTCCTCTACTATTTCTTTACTTCCAGCTTCCCATCCCTTGGAAATGCGAATCTTTTCATAATTAGATCGGTATCCTCCATAACTAGAATTGGGAGAACCATAGAATACCAACTTATTATTTTCAAAATCCTGTAAAATTCCAAGCTTATCATGATATATTCCACACTGATTCGTAACGGCAATTTTAATATCCAAAATATTTTTTCTTATCAAATCACACAACAAACGTAACTTTTCATCTTCTAATTCTTCTATTTCTCGTTCAAAATCTTCACTAAAAGAATCAATTATATATTTCTGTCTTTGTTCATACCCTAAAGAAATAGCATTTGCATCATCTATAGACAATCTTGGACTTGCAATAAGTTTTATACTTCCTTTATTTCTTGCAAGACGCATAATTCCCGGCATTATTGCTCTGAAAACTCCTGATGAAAAGAAGCCAACGCTACGCTTATATTCTTTTGCACATGATAATATTGGATTTAAAAAAGAATCTGCAATATTATTGTCTCCTTTACTTATATAACTGTGTTTAATATCCATTTCTCTAAAGTTCATCTAATCCCAGTTCCTCCAGGTCAAAATCTCCAATCAAATCATCAATGTTGTTTAAATCATCTGCAATAGCTAAATCTCCACTGCTCGGCATAATATTCACGTTATCTACATGCATTTTCCCTTTTGGCGCAATTAATGGTATGGATTGTTTAAGTTGTGTTTCTGATGCTATTACATCATATTTTTTCCCCCATCTTTTAATGGCACTATAAATTAACCATTCTGACCACGTAACGTTTATTTTAGGGAGCAAATGAACAAGCTTTAGGTTTCTAATAGGCATCGCCTCACTTACTTCTTTATCTAAAATCTTTTCAATATCATTAACTGTTTCCTCAGTTATTCCGATAATATCAATCGAAGCAATTTCAGATGCATTTATTAAAAAATGTGTTTCATTGCAACTATCCAAAAATTCTAAAATATTATTAATTTGATGGTAATTTTTTCTTGCATACCTGGAAATATCAGCAATCTCCATAATATCCGATGATTGTACTACTTCCTGCAGCATCTCAAAAGTACTTACTATATCTGTACCATTTTTAGCAATATAAGGTCTTGAAAAATTATACTCATCTCTAAAACAGTATTCTAATAAACTATATAAACCAAAAGGAATGTTGATATAATTCTTTTTTAGAATAATCGGATTATTTTCTATTATATATTCATAAAGGCTTCTGCAATGCCAAGAATCCTTTTTCTCAAGGAATTTTTCAACAACATTTCTCAAATATGTAATATCTTCTTTTGAGAGTTTTAAATTGTCCCCATGAATATAGCTTCCAAATAAGTTTAAAATTTTTATATCGTTCGTTGCTAAATTCAATACAATTTCTGTAATTCCAGGATATTTCTTTTGTATTTCTTGTTTTTTCACTGGATATCCTGTCTTTTTTATGTATGTAACAATCTCCGTATAAATCGAGGTAATTTTTTCATCTTTAGAAATATAGTCTCTTCTAAAGCACCATTTTTTCCCAAAAGTTTCATGAAGAATTCCCTGCAAATAGTATTTATTGTCTACATTTTCAGTTTTTAATTCTTCTTCAAAAACATAAAAAAGTGTATTCATCATAAATATAGAATTATCACTTGTATTTATATATCTCTCTATTTTCTTTAACAAATTATAGGAAATATATTTTGATTGTTTTGCCTTATATGTTCCTCGACCGCATAATATGCCTGCACGGCAAACCTGTGCAACTAAAGCACGATTATTTTCAGGTAACACAATATTTCCATAATCTTTTTTAATATGTAAACGGAACTCTTCTATATCTTTTTCTCCATACACCCATAATCCATTTGGATAATATTTCTTTAGAACAGCATCATAAATAGACTGTAATGTCAGCCTTGATCGATGATATATTTTTTCAGTTCTCTGATATTCCGTATCAATATGTGCACGGATAATTTCTTCTGTCAGATTATATTCCTTTATTCCATGCATAATAATCTCATCAAGTTTTTCTTCGGTGAATGCTTCTGGTAGTTTATCAATGTATGTTTGAGCACGCTCGGCAAGACCTGAACTACCAACAACAAAAACATCTAAATCACTATCATATGTATAAAAAGATGTCTCTGCTCTTCTTAACAAATATAAGATTTGTTCCGTCTTTTCTTCAAAATATTCCGCCAGTTCCGAAGGTGTTAATATTTCGTCTCCATCTCGTTCCGCATATATTTTTAAAATAATTTTGTTCACATTAAGCAATGATTCAAATCGTTTTATTACCTTCTTTTCAATCTGCCTAATTCGTTCTCTAGTAACACCAAATAATTTTCCTGTTGTGTCTAAAGTATTCCCCTTTGCACGGTTGAAAATAATTTCACGTTCTCTATCATTCTTAAACAGCTTCTCAAACATATTATTAACATCTTCTTTAATGTCAAAACTACACCATTTAATGAAGCGTATTATTTCAGTCAAATCCCTATTCTCTGATAAATTGATTCTCATAAAGTCTCTGATGCAAATTATTCCTTCTTCATGAAATTCCTTTAACATTTTATCCCTTATATCATCATCATCGGTGTAACCATAAACAAACCACTTTATATTAAGATTGCGTTTATTCTCAGAAATATTAATATATTCTTTTTGTATTTTGTCTTGAACTTTCTTCCTTTTATTATATGTAGAAACTATATCATTTAGCATATTTAAAACCGGGACTATAGTCTCAGTATTTTCAATAGCACTTATAAGCAAATCTCCATCCACTTCTTCTGTTGCTACTTTTAATCTATCAATCATTACTTGCTCTTCGGCACTAAAAGTAATTTTCTCACAGAATTCATAATTATTATGGTATATTTCGTCCATATGCTCTCTTATAATTTTTTTGATCCTTGGCGTATAATGTATTCCACCTTCATTTTTAACAGTAGTCTGAGACCTCTTCGATATTTTACGTAACACTTCATCAATTCCTATGATGCTTGTTTTACCAAACCCCTTAAGATCCATAAGCTTCGCATATGATAAATTCAGCAATTCACCAACAGAATGAATCCCTAAAGTTCCTTGTAAACGATTCATTACTCGGTTCGACAATTCTAATTCCTCAAGGGCTTTATTCTCATATTCTGTTGCATCTATTGAGTATAACTGTCCCAGAAGAGTATTTACATTATCATCAGCTAAAATATGCTCTATTTTCGGTATTGCTTGCTCATTATTATTAATATTCTTCACCAATTTATTTTGTTCTTTTATTTCTAATACGCCATATTTTTTCTCTACAATATAATTACTTTTGAGTTCATCTGGTTCAAAAAAATATTCAAAATAATTATTGCACAGCCCTACTTCACACTGTGAACCGATTATACTATATTTTATTGCATCCTTCTCACATAATCCATCGATTATCAGTCCATCTGCGGTCAATGGTTTACCGTCATAAAATTTGCTTCCGGAATTGGAAATTAATGTTATTCTTTTTGGAATAATTCTTAACTTTCCACATTTAAATTCAATAGAAAACTGTTTTGTTACATCATCCCCATGCTCATTATATACATTAGGGAACGAATCAATAACATAATCATATTCGCCAACATTTTTACCCTCTGCTTTGGCCAAAATATTTTTCACTATATAATTTATTCCATCAATTACTATATTTTTTTCACAAGGTTGCTCTACCTGTACTTCCATACCTGCATATGTGAATACCTGGTCAGGGTATTCCAGTATGATTGTATATGGTATTTTTCTATCTACAATTTTCAAATTTCCTTCTACTAATTCTATATTATAATTATCTGGATTTGTCATTATTCCAAACGAGCAAACAATACTATTATTCACTTCCCCCGGCAGATAAAGGCTTCCACTACAACTATATATGATATCTTCTCCGTTAACCAATCCATCTCCTTTTATCTCAATGGAATTTAACGAATAGTTTTGACCATCATACTCATGAACTCCCGATGCCGATTGTAAAATAATATTTCGTTTTTCAACACGCAATTCACCTGGTATAATTTCAATTTCAAACTTTTCAGTAACATCCACCCCTTTAGAATTATAAATAGTGACATTTCCCTCTAGTTTAGGTAAATAAGAACCAAAATCTTTTCCAGTAGCCATATAAGAAGCATATCTTACAGAAAAAGTCTTGTTATCAACAAGAAATGTTTCATTTACAAATCCCTCTACCTGGTGAACATTACCATCATATTTTACAACTTTTTTATTTCCGATTAGTTGTATAGTTTTTCTTTTTTGTACAGATTCCGATTTTCCAACAATTGTTTTTATTATCTTTGAAATTCCACCAAGCATTATTTATCCCTCATATATTACATATATAAATATTCCTTCTGACTTATCAATACTGTAAAGTCAACCTGTTAATTTCCATTTTCATTTGCTTCACCACATCATCCGGTCCAACAATTTTTACATCTTCTCCCAACGAAAACACCCATCCCAGAAACTGCCTGCTGACATGCACATCTACATTCACTGTAAAATGCTCATCGTCTGTTGGAATCATCATCACATCTTTTCCAAACCGATCAACAATCACACCTGCAAGATTATTCTTTACCAGCAGCTTTACGGTCTGTTCTTTTCCTCCGAACATTCCAAAACTTTTCTTCGCATAATCCGCCATATCCAGTTTTTTAAAGTGCTCTTTTCCTTCCCGGCTCTCGCCTGACAGTTTGATATGTAGCATCTTATCCACCCGGTAATGTTTAATCTGCTCTGCATCTGAATCATAGCCTACCAGATAGTAGTTTTCATCATCCCAAGACAATCCCCACGGACTGATGTGATACCACGCCCCATTATGGCGAAGTTCCATTTCCTTCTTCACATTCCACTGATAATACTGGAATTTAATCTTCTTATTTTCCGAAATTGCATTATGAATCGCATCCACAGTGTAATAGATGCTCTCATTCATTGTTTTAATTCTTCCTGAGACAAACACCTGTCGCTGCAATTTCTGTGCATCATATTTACTGACCAATGTTTCCAGTTTTTTAATCAATGCGTTTGACTTTTTCTCTGTAATAAATTTTGAAGACTGGATAGCATCTACCAAAAGTTTTAATTCTGGAAGTTCAAACGCACGATTTACAACATGATAATGATATCGATTCCCGACAGGTTCACCTTCTACATCTATTCCAAGAACACTCAGATCTCTCAGATCGTTATATACACTTTTCCGGTCTGCTGTTACGTCATATTTTGCCAAGCCTTCCATGATTTCTGGCATAGTGATATAATGCTCATCATCTGTCTGTTCCTGCATAATCTGAGCAAGCCGGTATAACTTGAACTTCTGATTACTTCCCTTCGGCACTTATCCTGTCTCCTTTCACCAAATGATAACTCAAGTATACCATAGGTGGGAGACATATAGTGCATCTTTTCACACAAAACTTGTCGAAAAATGAACTATTTTCAGCTATTGTAATGTACAAAACCTGTCCATTCTAGACCAGTTGTAAATTCAATCCCGCAAGCAATTCTCCAAGATTACTTGAAAGATGTTCTGTCGGCTTCTCCGGCAACTCATAACTGACTAATTGATAGTCTGGATTCAGTTCCAGTTTTTCAATCAGATAACCGGTATTTACTGCATCATCCAGACCATCATGAAACCTTCCTTCCGGTTCGATTTCTGCCCGCCCCAATGCTTCTTCCAAACTAAGTTGTCTGGTTAATTCATATCTCCTTGTAAAAACAGCCTGATAGTCAATCCAGTTCTCTTTTTCTACAAAAGCAAGGATCTTTTCATCTGTGATTTTCTTTGCTTTGATTTCATGTACAATCTGATCTCGGTCAGATTCGCTCCAGGCATAAATCTGATAGTCCCGGTCTCCCAGCCAGTCAATCATATGTAACAATGCTTCCTGTATCCGTGGAGCATTTTTCACCTGTGAATTTCTAATGCCAGTCAAAGATTCAATAAAATGATCGATGACTCCATATTCCGGGTGTACATATTGGCAAAGTGTACTGATTCTTTTAAAATTTTCATCCAATAATACCGCACCTATCTGTATGGTTTCGTTTGCATATTTGTAAGATCTCCGCCTATAATCTCTCGGCACATTACACATTTCCAGATCTATAATCAGATTGTACATGTTGACTCCTTTCTCTTCCTAAGTATCAGTCATCGTAATGGTTCCAGCCGCCTAATATTCCAGGATTACTATGACCGGTTTTATGACCTTTGTCATCATAATGATTTGCTCCACTTAATATGCCAGGTCTGGTTGATCCAGTTTTGTGTCCGTGGCTATCATAATGATTCATCCCGCCAAAGATGCCTGGTCTGCTCTCACCTGTTTTGTGACCATTTGTATCGTAATTGCTGTATCCTCCCAAGATGTTAGGTCTACTTTCTCCGATCTTTCTTCCATTTGCATCATAATGCTTGATTTCTCCAAATAATCCTTTTCTACTGTATCCTTCTTTTTTACTCATTTGTTCGTTCCTCCTGAAATAAATTCATATGTTGTTTCTTACTGATTTTAATATAACTGCTATGCTGTGGTATAAAAACACCACGAATTCACATTCGATGATCTATCAATCATTATATGCCAGGCTCTTTTTACAAATTTTACAGATTGTCCCGGCCGGTGTGACCAATACCACCCTTGCATATGCAGCATCTCCAATCTTGTCGTAGAGACGTCCAGCACTCATCGATTCACCAATAACAGTATAGGAACTGTTCGCCACATACCCGATTTTTCCAAGGCCTTCATAAGTAACTTTGATTGCTTCCTTGTCATACTCATTATCCGGCTCTTTCTCCAGTCTGATTTTCGTACCCTTTTCAAGAAAATCATTTCCAAAATAATGTTTTGTTCCTGTCAGTGTGATAAATACTTTTGCCATTGTAAATGCTCCTTCCTTAGAAATCATATTCATCCGGATCCAGTCCGGCATCTTCCAGTACTTCTCTTCGTTCATCTGCATCCATAAACTCCAATTCGTCCGGATCCAGACCTGATAATTCCAACTCTGTCTGTACTTCAGAATCGTCTTTCAACAGTTCATTTAGGAAGGTAAATTCCATTGCACTTTCCAGTGGACTGATATTTCCATCATGGTTCAGATCAAACATACTTCCGAATATTCCTTTCATAGCAGCTCCTCCTTTAATCGTTCATGTATTCATAGTAATCGGATTCGCTGGCAAACAAGATATATTTACCATCTACCAATCCCATGTAACCATCACCCGTGTTAAAACCTTTCGTTGCCAACGCCTCCATTTCTTTGAATTTTATGTTTTAATCTTCTTTGATGGTTACAGTGTATATCAATAGATGGGGTATAAAAATCCCTGCTCTTTTATACTGCTATCCTTCTATGTCAAAAGGCCCAGAATACCTCTTTCTGAACCTTTCCATTTTGTTGTTTTCAATTATAGATACAGCTATTATGCAACATTCTGATGATGATCATCAAGCTGAGGCAAATCTTCATCACTACCAATTGCTTTTAAACCTAATACTGTTACTGTCACTCCCAAAGCTAATGTTACAACTCCCCCAATCGTCTTTAATACTCGCTCGTGAAATTTCTGCTGCTGTAAATATAATTCCGTTATTTTTTCAGCTTCTTCAATCATTTTTTCAGAAAAGGCTCTTCTTTCTTCCGATGTTAAGTTTTCTTGTTCCAGTTGCTTTGCAAAGGTTTCAAGAACATACTGATGTGCATGAACTGCTTGTTCATATTCTTCTTTATTTGTTTCTAAAATTATTTTGCATAACTGTGTATAATTTTCTATTGCTGATTCCACAAACTCTACATATACTGGGAACTGCTTTATTATTTCAAGCGCCACTTCCTTTTCCATATATGGAATCATAGATGTAAACTCCATCACTTTATCCTTTGTTAAATTTCGAAACGAGTCAATTTTTAACGCTTTTTTTACAGCTTCTTCTGAATGATATCTTTTTCTTATTTTCTTTTCCATAGTTATTCCTCCTACTTTGCTTCTTTGCGAATAGTTCCTATTTTTTTGTCACTTCTGGTATCTCTTCCATTTTTGTTTCTAATAGTTCCTGCCGGAAGCCCAAGCTTCTTTTCTAGCGTCCCTACTCTACAATCGCTTCTAATTCTTCTCATGTTTTTTCTTCCTTTCATATCAACAATGCGCTTGTTGTTTTTTTATGCTTCAAGTATAATGAAATTCATAAAGGAAATACACGTACAGCATGCGGACTTACCACCCGATAATCCTCATGTTTTGCGATATACGGGGAGGTTATTCTCATGGGGAAACAATCTACGAGAGAAAATAAGACAATTTATCAGATTTGCCGGGAAGAAGCCGGTCTTACCAGATCAGAAGCCAGCGAAAAAATGACTGCCGTTTCTGATTCTAAAATTGAAAAGTTTGAGTATGAAATGCAGGAACCTACACCTTACGATATTATCCAGATGGCTGATGCTTACAGGCGACCTGATCTCTGCAATTATTACTGCTCTCATAAATGCGATATCGGTCATCGTTATGTCCCGGAAGTCGAAGTCTCTGACTTATCCAATATAATCCTGGAAACCATTGCCAGTCTCAATGAAATTAATCCCCTTACCACCCGCTTGATTCAGATTGCCCGTGACGGTAAGATCAGTGATGATGAAATCAAGGATTTTGCAGTGATTAGTAAAAAACTGGATGAAATTTCTCTGGCAATAGACTCACTAAATCTCTGGGTCGATAAGACTGCAAGCGAACAGGGGTTAAATATCGAACTACTGAATGCAGAAAAGGAAAAGCTGAAATAACAATGTTTAAGGCAGCGAACCGCTTATGATTCACTGCCTTTATCTTACATACGCTGTAACTGACCAATAATAGATTCTGTTCTTCTGATTGCTTCTTCCACCTGTCGTTTTGCATTATTGATTCGATCCTGCACCATCCAATCCACAACAAATCCATCAAAGAAATAATCTGCAAAGGATAAGAAATCTCCAGTATTGATATTCAGATTACAAGCCATGTTCACATCATTTAATTCCCTACTGAAATTACGAAGATCATATTTCGCCTGTTCCATATTTTGTCTGGCCTGATCCATCTTGGAGTGTTTCAACATCGTAGAAAAGAATCCCCCGCCAAACATATCCACCAAGCCCCAATTCTTTGCGCTGTTCAGGTTTTCTCTTGCAGTCCGAAGACTACTTAACGCTCGTTGTCCTGCTTCAATCGCTTCTCTTTTTTCTTTTTCTATATCATATCCCATGATTTGTTTCCTCCAATTTTTATGAGTTAGATGATATAAGTGCAATGATTCCACCAATGATCAACAGTGGAAATGCAATATACATTAGTCCGCCAACAACCATTCCTATCAGGATCACCGGGAAAAATACGACTGTACAGAGCAGCTTTAGAATTCCCCAGGATGCTTTTACGCCAAAGATAAAAAATTTTCCAATAAACCAGATCATGCATATAGCAAATAGTAACGATAACATATTCTACTCCTTCTGACTCCTGTTATAATTTGAGTCATTCATTTTTTTGCTTGTTTTCTTGATGTAAATTCAGATGTATTTCTCACACCAATTTTATTACTGAATTCCGGATTCTTCTCTATTTTTTCAATCATCCGGATTAACCTTATTCTCTGTGCCGTATCCATCCGCTCACCTCATTCTAACAGTTCTGCCTTTTGATATTGCCAGTATAACCGGATAACTTTTCAAAATATATAGCTAATACAAAGAATTGAACATATGTAATTCTCAATTTTCGAGGAATAGAAAAAAGACCCAGAAGAGATTATCCCCTTCTGAGCCTATAGATTATATATCGGTATTTTGTTCAAATAGAATCAGCTTAACGTCTATCCCGTCCAACTCTTCATTAAATTCAAAAGCACCCTCTGCTCTTCTCTGCCCCTTCTCATCCGTTTCATAATCAAACCATTTTGCGAAATCCAAAATGACAAGTGTATTTTTCGATATAGCTGATGAACAACTGCAGTATACAAATACAGCATCGTATTTTTCATATTTGCTCTGATTTACTTTTCTTGTAATTTCTTCTCTGGAAATATTCGAATCAAAGTGCATACTTACAAATTCAACAGCTTTTCTCCCCTGAACAAAACGTATAAATTCATCCTCTTCACAATTAATAGCGCATATTCCCGGTGTTGCAATTCTCTGTATTAGTTTCTCACATTCATCAATAATTTCTGTTGCTACTGGAAGTAGCGTCTTTTGATTTCCGTACCATAAATTGATTATTGCTGCCTGCTCAGTTGTTGTTCTTTCCGCTTCCAATTTTTGAAACGCAATATTGATTTCTCTCATATTATCTTGTTCCTTAAGTTTATAGCAATGCGCAATCTGACTTTTTAACTCTTCAATCTTTTTATCAATAAATTTTTCAGTTGATATTCCATCCTGAGCTTTTAAATGTTGATCAATCTCAGCTAATGTAAATCCTGCTTCTTTTAATTTTGATATCTGTCGAAAAATCTCTACTGTATCTTTTTCATAAAAGCGATATCCATTTTCTTCCGAAACATAATCCGCAGGTAAAATTCCCTTATTATCATAGAATCTAATTGTTTTTGTACTTGTATTACAAAGCTTTGCAAATTGACTTATCGTATACATCAGATCACCTTCTACTTTAAACTAGCATTACCCTTAAGGGGAATGTCAAGATATTTCTGTTACTTCCATTCAATCCTATATTCTAAGACATGCCCCAGAATCTCTATAGGTTCGACACCAAAATCAGCTGCAAGTTTTCGGATATTATCATCTATAAGATGTTGATTTTCCTTTTGATATTTGATTATTTCTTCACCATGAAGGAGAAATTCACTCATTCCGTTTGGTACTGCGCCCAGTTTTCTGTGTAGAGCCTGACTCGCATAATTATCTACTTCCACTCTGCTACGAAAAACATGTTCTCCCGTAATCCTGGAAAATTCATCCATAAGCATGGATAATGCCTGAAAGCCATATCCATGTTGTCTATACTTCGACAGTAACTCAATTGCTAATTCTGGTATCTCCCGGGTAATATCCTTGATTCCACAATAACCAACAAAATCATTTGTATCCTTAGTATAAATACAATAATTAGCTACATTTTCCCTTATAAACTCTTCCCATAAATATTTTCGGTAAGTTTCATTTTCGAATTCATGTTTAATAAAAGAGCATTCGTATGATACACTGAGCATATAATCCTTTTGGTCTTCGGATACTGCTTTGAGTAAAATATTGTTATTTTCTGCTAGTAATGCTCCATCCCTAGGCAAGCTCATTCTGTTACTATATTTATCTTCTTTACACATTTTCTCACCCACCATCATTTTTATATGACAATAATTATATAGCAACAGATGTGTTATAAAAACCCCAGCTTGCCTGATATTTTTTATTTATGTCGTTCCATCTCCTGATCCAGATTTTTCGGTATCGGTTTTCCTGATTTTACAGCAATAGCAATCTGCTTCTCACGTAATCTTTTAATCACCGATCTTCTTTTCTTTGGTACATGGTCACGCTGATTTTGGGAACGTTTTTTATTCATTTGAGGATTAGATACCTTCGCCGGATTCTTCTGATTGTTCACCATTCCATCCACCATATCATAATTTGCTTCTGTCCCTGACTCTCTACTCCGCTCATAAGTCCCATTCAGATAATATTTTTGGTAGTGTTCCAGCCTTTGATGATTTTGCCGTCTTATCTGATAAACCGGATTCTGCGGAATATGCTGCTGAATATACTCATGTATTTTCTGCTTTGTAGCTTCATCAAATCCTCGCTCACATTCTTCTATAATCATTTTCCCGTAAGCATCCAGAATAACTCCCTGTGCCTGATTACCATACTTCTGATGTTCCATCAGATAGAATTGTTCACCATCTATGACGATCGTGTCTGTAGCCATCCAGTTTCCGTTCTTTCCATCAATCTGATAATTCTCTGTATCCATCGTAATCAATGTTCCAGATGTATTGATGCGGATGAAGCCCGCCAGATAGTAACAGTTGATTTCACCATTACGGTTTAATACCAGTACATCACTGACTTCGCACTGCTTTTTAATCCGTTTCCAGATATCACTGACTTTTTCTTCTTCCTGCATTGGTTGAATGGAAATCAAACGATAGGATTCGATACGGATTGGAACATTTTGTCTGATTGCTTCCTGATATGGCAAGTGCCACAGGACTTTTCCTTCTGTCTGCTGATTTACACGATAGATTGCAAATTGATTAAGTTTCATAGGCATCGTCCTCCAGGTTGTTCAAATAATAATTCAGATCCAGCGAATAATAGTATCTGTCTTCAATCTGCTGTAATTTTCCAACAGTGGAATTAATAATCTCAATCAGTTCTTCATTCTCTGGTCCATCTTCTTCCTGCTCCAGTACGTCCATTGCTTCTTTCAGTGTCTGGATAGTTTCTTCTTTTGTCCGCTGTTGGAAGATTGCGGTAATAGTTAATTCATTTTCTTCCAGATTTACGTTTCTCATAGGCACATTTCCCCCCTTTTCTTTTTCGGTATTGATTTCATCTGTATATTCAGATCTTTCTCATTTTTTTCTTCGCTTACATTTTTCCCGTTATCCACTTTCTCTTTTGATTCCAGAGAGTTTTCCACATTTGGATGCCTCTCTTCCAGGTATTTTTCCACACGACTTATTGCATTTTGCACAAATGGATTTTCCTTAAATGCCGGAATCGAATTCAGAAATTCCCGCTGTACATTTCCTTCGATCATGAGCGTATGCAATCCTTCATAATCACTTCCGTCCTTGAGGTCAAAACCTACACATTTCAGTCCATGCATTCGTTCTGATGGGATTTTCTCATAAATATCCAATGCTTCCGATAATGTCAGGTCATAATGTACTTCACCCATTACAGGAAATTCAGCACATTCAGCCGCATAAAAGCTGATACATGTAAGATCATTTTCATAGTCCACATTTTCTATTTCCGGGACGATATCGAGTATTTTTTCTCTTTGTGCTGCAAATTCTGGAAGTTCTTCATAACCAAAACGGTCCACATAATATGCCTGTATATCCCCACCTCGGTTTGTAATGATTACATCACTGACGGACATTGAATGTGCTTTATAATCTGCCGGTGGATTGTCATTGAATATGGCATACAAATCGTCCAGCCTTTCGTCTTCATATAACATGCCGGAATAGACACACTTATAATTTGCTGCATCTATTGTAATTCCGTCTTCATTGACCATTGCCATATTCATAAATAAATGTTGTTTTCCAGGTGTGTCTTCATCTACATGGTAAATCGCATAGCGGTCGCCATTCCCTCTGAACATTTCTTCCTCTAAGGTATAGTCATACTTGAATGGATACAAAGCCCGATCGACTCTTTCTGAAATATCTGTTCCTTTGGCAATCGTATCTTCCAGCCAGTCTTTGATATCTCCCCATGATTCAAACTGCAGATACCCAGCAATTTCATGAGTCCCATCCGGATCCAGTACAATATGTCCCGGTTTGCTTTCCTGATAATCATAGCGGTATCCGGCTGCTTCCACCGCATCTACCAGAATGCCATATTTTTCATGTAATTCTGTTTTCTGCTTTTCTTCAAGAGCAATCTCCAGTTTTTCTGTCAGTTGATCGATCATTTCTCTGGCGGTCTGTCGGATGGTATCCATGGAGGCTTTCATCTCTTTCATTTCCCGATTACTGCTCCATCCTGCGATATAAGGGAAACTATATTCCGATGTGTCCAGATTAAAAGAAGAACATACACAATAAGCAACGGATTCTGCTTCTACCTCTTTTGTCTGACGATCCTTTTTTACACCAAGACTTTCCATGATTTCTTTGTCATGCAGTTTGGCATGAGCAGTTTCATGAATCGCTGTTTTTAATGTCTGGCTTTCACTCATACCTTTCTGGATTACAATTTCTTTGTCTACGGTATGGTAATATCCATTGGCACTGCCATCAATCTCATCGAATCGTATCGGTACTGGGGAGATCTCTCTGATTGCCTGCATAAAGGAATCAAAGTCTTTTACCGCTT
>ERZ1673703.398-NODE-398-length-53470-cov-25.419489_pt1 | contig 53470 bp, 46 predicted proteins | sample MGYA00580233_ERZ1673703 | MGnify/ENA primary metagenome ERZ1673703 (study PRJEB41218, sample SAMN15661748) | gut metagenome | host: Homo sapiens | place: Canada: London | collected 2015-08-20/2019-03-30 | study: EMG produced TPA metagenomics assembly of... | reverse complement strand
TGGTGGCGGGGATGATGATGCCGCGCACGCCCTTGGCGATGTGCTTGCCCTTGAGCACATTGTAAGCAGCTTCCATGTCCTCCAGGCGGCCGTTGGTGCAGCTGCCGATGACCACCTGGTCAATTTTGATCTCCTTGCCCTCGCTGGCAAGGTGGGTGTTCTCCGGCAGGTGCGGGTAGCTGACGGTGGGCTCCAGAGCGGACAGATCGATCTCAATGGTCTTTTCGTATTCGGCATCCGGGTCGGCTTCGTAATACACCGGCTCACGCTGGCTGCGGCCCTTGAGGTAGGCTTTGGTCACCTCGTCCACCGGGAAGATGCCGTTCTTGGCACCGGCCTCGATGGCCATGTTGCAGATGCACAGGCGGTCGTCCATGGTCAGGGAGGCAACGCCGGGGCCGGTGAACTCCATGCTCTTGTACAGGGCACCGTCCACACCGATCATGCCGATGATGTGCAGGATCAGGTCCTTGCCGGACACGCGGGGGCTGAACTTGCCCTTGAGCACAAACTTGATGGCAGAGGGCACCTTGAACCATGCCATGCCGGTGGCCATACCGGCGGCCATGTCGGTGGAGCCAACGCCGGTGGAGAAGGCACCCAGTGCACCGTAGGTGCAGGTGTGGCTGTCCGCACCGATGACGCAGTCACCGGCGGTCACGATGCCTTTTTCGGGCAGCAGGGCGTGCTCGATGCCCATCTGGCCCACATCGTAGAAGTTGAGGATATCGTATTTGTTGGCGAACTCGCGGCACTGCTTGGACTGGGTGGCACTCTTGATGTCCTTGTTGGGCACAAAGTGGTCCAGCACGATGGCGATGTGCTCTTTGTCGAACACGCTGTCGAAACCGGCGCGCTCAAACTCGTTGATGGCGACGGGGGTGGTGATGTCGTTGCCCAGCACGATGTCCAGCTTTGCGTTGATGAGCTGGCCTGCCTTGACCTCGGCAAGCCCGGCATGTGCGGCAAGGATCTTCTGCGTCAGGGTCATTCCCATGGTGGTACTCTCCTTTTAAAAAAGCCTTTTTACTTATTATTGATCGCGCTCACCAGTGCCTTGACACCGGCCACGATGATATCCGTGTCAGTACCGGCACCCCAGGTGACGGTGCCGTCGCCCCAGGTCAGGCCCACATAGGAGGCGGCACGGGAGGTGGAACCCTCGTCCAGGCTGTGCTCGGAGTAGTTCTCCAGATGGAACTCCATGCCGGTAGCGCTCTGGATGGCGTTGGCCACGGCGTCCAGACGGCCGTTGCCCACCGAGGTGACCACCTTGCGCTGGCCGTTCAGGTCCAGCGTGACCGTGGCGGTGATGCCGTTGACCTGAGCAAAGTGTGCCTCGATGACATTGAGGGGCTTGCGGCGGTTGAGGAAGGTGTCCTCGAAGATGTGCAGCACCTCTCCGGCACTCAGCTCCTTGTGGCTGTGGTCGGACACGCTCTTGACCTTGTAGCCCAGAGCTTCGCGCATCTTGGGGGGCAGGTTGTAGCCGTAGTTCTGCTCCAGCACGAAGCCGATGCCGCCCTTGCCGCTCTGGCTGTTGATGCGGATGACGTCGGCGTCGTAGGTGCGGCCGATGTCGTGGGGGTCCACCGGGATATAGGGGCAGGTCCAGCGGTGCTCATTGTGCTCCTTGCGGTAGGCCATGCCCTTGGCAATGGCGTCCTGATGGCTGCCGGAGAAGGCGGCAAACACCAGCTGACCGGCGTAGGGAGTGCGCTCATAGATGTGCATGCGGGTCACGCGCTCATAGGTGGCGCAGATCTCCGGCATGTTGGAAAAGTCCAGCTTGGGATCCACGCCGTGACTGTACAGGTTCATGGCCAGGGTGACGGCATCCACGTTGCCGGTGCGCTCACCGTTGCCGAACAGGCAGCACTCCACACGCTGGGCACCGGCCAGCACGGCCAGCTCGGCGCAGGCCACGCCGGTGCCGCGGTCGTTGTGGGGGTGGGTGGAGATGATCACGCTGTCACGGTACTTCAGGTGCTTGTCGCAGTACTCGATCTGGTTGGCATACACATGGGGCATGCTCATTTCCACGGTGACCGGCAGGTTGATGATCATCGGGCGGTCCGGGGTGGGCTGCATAATGTCCAGCACGGCGTTGCACACATCCACGGCGTAGTCCACTTCGGTGCCGGTGAAGCTCTCCGGGCTGTACTCGAACAGGAAGTTGCCCTCGTACTCCTGGCTGAGCTGCTTGACCAGCTTGGCGCCGTCGGTGGCGATCTTCTTGATCTCTTCCCTGCTCTTGTGGAACACCTGCTCCCGCTGGGCCACCGAGGTGGAGTTGTAGAAGTGGATCACCGCACGGGGCGCACCCTTGACGGCCTCGAAGGTGCGGCGGATGATGTGGTCGCGGCACTGGGTCAGCACCTGCACGGTGACATCGGCGGGAATCATATTCTTTTCGATCAGGGTGCGCAGGAACTCGTACTCGGTCTCACTGGCGGCGGGGAAGCCCACCTCGATTTCCTTGAAGCCGATCTTCACCAGCATCTGGAAGAACTCCAGCTTTTCTGCAAGGCTCATGGGCACGATCAGTGCCTGGTTGCCATCGCGCAGGTCCACACTGCACCAGGCGGGAGCCTTTTCAATGTGATCCTTCTTGACCCAGCTGTCATAGCCGGCGGGTACCGGGTAGTAACCCGGAGCGTACTTGGTAGCGTCCATCATCGTTTTGTCCTCCTGATGCTTCTTACACTTTTTGTACAAGAAAAGGCTCCCGTCTTTCAAGGCGAAAACCTTGAGAGACGAGAGCCTGTAAGTTTTATCACAGGGCACCCGTGGTACCACTCTCTTTGCTGCACCTTTTGTGGATGCAGCCACTTTGCACGATCGGCCCTTTGCGGCGAATCGCTGCCCTTGTAACGGTGGGCGTCCGTCAGAACCTACTGCATCGTTCGGCTCTGCCGCTCAGGGGCCAGTAACCGAGACCCTCTGCACCCGCCTTGCACCACCCGGCGGCTCTCTGCACGCAGAAGAAAATCGTTTTATCCCCGTCAACGCATTTGTGCTTTTTTCAAAGTGAGATAAGTTTAGCATGGTTTCCAGAACCTGTCAAGAAGAATGGCTCATCGGCAGGATGAAACAAATTCACAAATCCATGGTCAGAATTTGCCGGAATTTACGAAGTACGTTTGTTAAAAAACTGCTAAGTTTTTGGAAACAAGCCCTCAAGCTGCTTGTTAAGCTGTTTTTGGCAGTGCTATACTATAATCAATGAGATGCAGACACACTCAGATACCGATATGAAGGAGGAAAAACCCTATGAAGGAAGTCAAACCTTCCAAAAAGCCCTTGGCCATCTACTACGCCATCGTGCTGCTGGTGCTGCTGGTGCTCAACCTTGTTTTTGTGCCCTGGCTCACCGAACGTCAGGTCAAAGAGGTGGACTATGGCACCTTTATGTCCATGACCGCAGAAAAACAGATCGGCAAGGTGGACATCCAGTCCAACCAGATCGTGTTCACCGATAAAGAAGAAAAGCAGATCTACAAGACCGGCCTGATGAACGACCCGGGCCTGACCCAGCGGCTTTACGATGCCGGGGCCCAGTTCTCCAGCGAGATCGTGGAGCAGGGCTCCCCGGTGCTGAGCTTTTTGATCTGGTTTGCCCTGCCCATCCTGCTGTTCAGCTTTATCGGCAACCAGATGAACAAAAAGCTCATGGAAAAGGCAGGCGGCGGCCCCGGAGCCATGATGTTTGGCGGCGCAGGCAAATCCAACGCCAAGGTCTATGTGCAGTCCACCCACGGCATCCGCTTTGCAGATGTGGCCGGAGAGGACGAGGCCAAGGAGAACCTGCAGGAGATCGTCAACTACCTCCACGACCCCAAGCAGTATGAGGAGATCGGTGCCTCCATGCCCAAAGGCATCCTGCTGGTAGGCCCTCCGGGCACCGGCAAGACCATGCTGGCCAAGGCTGTGGCAGGTGAGTCCAACGTGCCCTTCTTTTCTATCTCCGGCTCCGAGTTTGTGGAGATGTTTGTGGGCATGGGTGCCTCCAAGGTCCGGGACCTGTTCAAACAGGCCAAGGAAAAGGCCCCCTGCATCGTGTTCATCGACGAGATCGACGCCATTGGCCAGAAGCGCAACAGCGGCAATCTGGGGGGCAACGACGAGCGTGAGCAGACCCTGAACCAGCTGCTGACGGAGATGGACGGCTTTGAGGGCAACACGGGGGTCATCATCCTGGCAGCCACCAACCGCCCGGATTCCCTGGACCCGGCTCTGACCCGTCCCGGCCGCTTTGACCGCCGGGTGCCGGTGGAGCTGCCGGACCTGAAGGGCCGGGAGGAGATCCTGAAGGTCCACGCCAAAAAGGTAAAGATTGCCCCGGGTGTGGACTTTAACACCGTGGCCCGCATGGCCTCCGGTGCCTCCGGTGCCGAGCTGGCCAACATCGTCAACGAGGCCGCTCTGCGGGCGGTACGGGCCGGGCGCAAGAGCGTGACCCAGGCAGACCTGGAGGAGAGCATCGAGGTGGTCATTGCAGGCTACCAGAAAAAGAACTCCATCCTGACAGATCAGGAAAAGTGCATCGTGGCCTACCACGAGATCGGCCACGCCCTGGTGGCAGCTAAGCAGTCCCACTCGGCTCCGGTGCAAAAGATCACCATCATCCCCCGCACGTCGGGTGCCCTGGGCTATACCATGCAGGTGGACGAGGGCAACCACTACCTGATGAACAAGGAAGAACTGGAAAACAAGATCGCCACCTTTACCGGAGGCCGTGCCGCCGAGGAGCTGGTGTTCCACTCTGTTACCACCGGAGCCTCCAACGACATCGAGCAGGCCACCAAGCTGGCTCGGGCTATGATCACCCGGTACGGCATGAGCCAGGACTTTGACATGGTGGCCCTGGAGACGGTGAACAACCAGTACCTGGGAGGGGACACCTCCCAGGCCTGCTCTGCCCAGACCCAGCGAGAGATCGACCAGAAGGTGGTGGAGCTGGTAAAGGCCCAGCACGCCAAGGCTCTGCAGATCCTTACCGAGAACCGGGACAAGCTGGACCAGCTGGCCAAGTTCCTCTACGAAAAGGAGACCATCACTGGGGAGGAGTTTATGGCCATCCTGAACGGAGAAGAAAAAACTGAATAATTTTTTGCATTCCCTGCAATAATCCAGCCGCCGCATTCGTTTACAAGACAGATGCGGCGGTTCTGGTTCAGAGCCCCGCAGAAAAAACCATGGTTGATAGAACATGAAAAACACAGCCGGACCCCGGCTGCAAAAACAGGAGGATTTTCTTATGAAACTGCAGAATCATAAATTTGCCCGTACCCTGGCTGCCGCTGCGGTGGCCACCTGTGCCGTTGCCATGCTCAGCGTAGGCGCATTTGCTGCCGACGTGGCCATTGGTGAAAAGGACCCCACCTACGGCGGCTACGGTGCCCCGGCAGGCCCTGCCATCCAGGGCAACATCATGCTCATCAGTGCCGACGGCGATGTGGCCGTTGGCGAAAAGGACCCCACCTATGGCGGCTACGGTGCCCCGGAAGGCCCTGCCATCCAGGGCAACATCATGCTCATTGGTGCCGACGGTGCTGAGAGCGACACCCTGAAGCTGAACTACAGCGTCAAGGGCCTGCTTGGCCGCCAGGTGCTGTACACCGCCCGGCAGAACGGCACGGTGCTGACCCTGGATGTGCCTGCCAGCGTGGCTACCTTCCGCTGCACCATGGAGGACCTGACCACCATGATGAACAACGGCATCAACACCCTGGTGTTCAAGACCGAAAAGACCTCCACCACCCTGAACCTGAGCCTGCTGACCGAGGGCTATGATGCCGACGCCAAGGTCAAACTGCACCAGTGCGGCAGCACCGTCCGCCTCAGCGTCAATGGCCGGGGCCGCCGGGATCTGCTGATCGGCCGCTGAGCCCCAGCCCCCTGAAATTCCATAAGCATCCAAAAGCTCCCACTGCTACCGCTGCAGTGGGAGTTTTTCTGTTAAGTTTTTGAAAATTTGCCCGGCAGAGGGTGCAACCTTTGCCGGGTTGTGCTATAGTTAAAGTGGATAAAATTACATGGTTGCAAAGGAGAAAACGCCATGGATCATTTTGTGGAGTTTGAGGACGTCTGCAAATATTACCAGACCGGAAGTGTGAAGATCGCTGCCGCCGACCACATGAACTTTTATGTGGACAAGGGGGAGTTCTGCATCATCGTAGGCCCCTCCGGTGCCGGCAAGACCACCTTGCTGAACATCCTGGGCGGCATGGACAGCTGCGATGAGGGTCATGTCTGGCTGGACGGCCGGGACGTGAGCCGCTTTTCGGAAAAGGCCCTTACCACCTACCGTCGGTACGACGTGGGCTTTGTGTTCCAGTTCTACAACCTGGTGCAGAACCTGACGGCGTTGGAGAACGTGGAGCTGGCCAGCGAGATCTGCCGGGACCCTCTGGACCCGGCCCAGACCCTGACCAGTGTGGGCCTGGGGGAGCGGCTGAACAACTTCCCGGCTCAGCTGTCCGGCGGCGAGCAGCAGCGGGTGTCCATTGCCCGGGCCCTGGCCAAAAACCCCAAGCTCCTGCTGTGCGACGAGCCTACCGGTGCCCTGGACTACAAGACCGGCAAACAGGTGCTGGGGCTTTTGCAGGAGACCTGCCGCAAGACCGGACGCACCGTCATCGTGATCACCCATAACACGGCCCTGACCGCCATGGCCGACCGTGTCATTCAGGTACGCAGTGGACAGATCGTGTCCAACAAGGTCAACGAGCACCCGGTGCCAGTGGAAGAAATTGAGTGGTGAGTGCAGTGCAAAAAAGTTATCGCAAAAATATCCTCCGGGAGATGAAGGGCAACGCCAGCCGCATGGTGTCGCTGTTTGGCATCGTGGCCCTGGGGGTCATGATGCTGACAGGCCTCATGAGCATTGCCCCCAGTATGCGGAGCGCAGCCCAAAAATATTATGTGCAGCAAAATGTGTTTGACCTCCGGGTGCTGTCCACCCTGGGCCTTTCAGACCAGGACATTGCCGCCATTGCCGCCACCCCCGGGGTGGAGGCTGTGATGCCGGTAAAGACCCTGGACCTGGAGGCCAACTGGCAGGGCCAGGAGGAGCGCATCGTGGTGCAGCTGCAGGCCCTCCAGCAGGACCCGGCGGCAGACACCGATGCCAACATGAACCGTCTGGTGCTGTGCTCCGGCCGGATGCCCCAGGCCGCCAACGAGTGCGTGGTCCATGTCATGGGCTACCAGGCCGAGATCGCTGAGGGCACCGTGCTGACCCTTCCGGAGGATACGGAGGGGACAAAACACAAGGAATATACGGTGGTGGGGCTGGTGCAGGACCCTCAGCACATCTCCACCGACAAAGAGAGCAGCACCGTGGGCAACGGTCAGCTGAACTACATCGCCTACGTGCTGGACGGGGAATTGACGGCGGATTACTACACTGCCTGTTATATCAAGGCGGAAAATGCCGGCCAGTACGATAATTATTCCCAGGAGTACCAGGAGGCGGTGGACCAGGTGGCGGATCGGCTGGAGCAGATCAGCACCGCCCAGTGTGTGCAGCGTCGGGAACAGCTTATCGACACCGCCAACCAGAAGCTGGCCGAGGCCCGTCAGACCTACGACGACCAGAAGGCCGAGGCCGAGCAGAAATTTGCCGAGGCGGAACAGCAGCTGGACGATGCCCAGAAGCAGCTGGATGACGCCAAGGCCCAGCTGGACGCAGGCGAAACGGAACTGGCCAAGCAGAAGGAAGCCCTGCCCGACACCATGGCAAGCGGTGCCGACCAGCTGGTGGACGGTGAGGAACAGGTGCTGGAATTTGAGGAACAATTGCAGCAGATCCAGCTGCTGGTGAACCTGAAAAAGGTGGCAGACCCTCTGCTGACCTACGCCCAGACCGCCCTGGACAACGCCCAGAAAGCGCTGGACGAGGCGGAGCCTGCCGACGAGGACTACATCGAGCTGCGGGACGCCCTGGCCAAGGCCCAGGCTGCCTATGACAACATCAACGGCCAGCTCCAGGGCTACCAGGCCCAGCTGGATGAAGGCAAAAAGCAGATGTACGCCCAGGGGCTCATCTCCTCCCCCAACCTGGACAACGACCAGCTGGTGGTGGAGGCCAAGGCCGCTCTGCGGCGGCTGAAGCTGCAGCTGCTGGAAGGCCAGCTGCAGCTTACCACCGGCACCGCCACGGCCTACAGCCAGTTTGAGGCAGCCCGGGCCCAGTTGGACGCCGGGTGGCAGGAGTATCAGGCCGGGGTACAGCAGCTGGCAGACTCCCGTGCCGAGTACGAGACCCAAAAGGCCGATGCCCAGCAAAAGCTGGACGAGGGCCTGCAGCAGCTCACCGACGCTGAGGAGCAGGTGAGCAAGATCAAAAAGGGCGAGTGGTATGTGCTGGACCGCAACAGCACCCTGAGCTTTGTGACCTTTGAGCAGTACGCCGACCGGATGGATGCCATTGCCCGGGTGTTCCCGGTGTTCTTCTTCCTGGTGGCGGCCCTGGTGGCTACCACCACCATGACCCGTATGGTAGACGAGAACCGCCTCCAGATGGGCACCCTGAAGGCCCTGGGCTACTCCAACGCCAGCATTGCAGGCAAGTACCTGTTCTATGCCCTTACTGCCAGCGTGCTGGGCAGCATGGCCGGCATGGTGGTGGGCTTTTTGGTGTTCCCCAGCATCATCTGGTACGCCTATCAGCTGATCTTCAGCCTGCCCACCTTTACCCTGCGGTTCTACCCGGGCATGGCAGCAGCCAGCGTGGCCATCAGTGCCGCCGTCATCGGCCTGGCTACCTGGAGTGCCTGCCGCTCCAGCCTGAAGGAAAAAAGTGCAGCACTGCTGCTGCCCCGGGCTCCCGTGGCAGGCAAGCGCATCTTCCTGGAGTACATCACCCCGCTGTGGAAGCGCATGAGCTTCTCCCAAAAGACCACCGCCCGGAACCTGTTCCGGTATAAGAAGCGGTTCTTTATGACGGTGCTGGGTGTGGCAGGCTGTACGGCCCTGCTGCTCATCGGCTTCGGCCTCCAGGACTCCCTGCTGCCCATCGTCACCAAACAGTCCACAGAGCTGTCCCACAACGACCTGACCGTGACCCTCAGCGACCCTGCCGCCTTTACGGTGGAAAAGGGCCTCGCCGATGCTCTGGAGAAGGGCCAGGTGGAGAACTGGGCGGCGGTGTACAGCAAGTCTGTGACCATCTACAATGCCGACGGAGAAAGTGCCGGCGTCAGCGTGGTGGGTGCCCAGACCGACAGCCAGCTGAGCCGTTATGTGACCTTCCGCACCCGGCAGGGCCACAAGGCCATCCCCTTTGAAAAGGACAGCGTGGTGCTGACAGAAAAGACCGCCCTGAACCTGGGTGTGGAGCCGGGAGACTCCATCTGGGTGGAGAACCCTGACGGAGAACGGGTGGAAATGACCCTGACCGGCGTGACGGAGAACTATATGTTCACCCGGCTGTATGTGTCCAATGCCCAGCTGCAGACCCTGCTGGGCACCCAGGACATCCCCTGGAACACGGTATACGCCCAGACCCGCTGCGACAGTGCCGCCGACCGCAACACCATGCGGGAGACCCTGCTGGCCTGCAACTATGTGACCGGAGCCTCCTTTACAGAGGATGCCACCTCCATGTTCGACAACCTCATCGTGAGCCTGAACTCGGTGGTGGTGCTGATCATCGTGTGTGCTGCGGCCCTGGCGGCGGTGGTGCTGTACAACCTGATCAGCGTGAACCTGGCCGAGCGCAAAAAGGAGCTGGCCACCATCAAGGTGCTGGGCTTCTATGATAAGGAAGTGTACCGCTACATCTTCCGGGAGATCGACCTGCTGGCCCTCATGGGTTCTTGCGTGGGCCTGCTGCTGGGCATCCCCCTGCATCAGTTCATCATCCGCACGGTGGAAATGGACCAGCTCATGTTCATCCGGACCATTGCCCCCCACAGCTACCTACTGTCGGTGGTCCTGACCATGCTGTTCACGCTGGCAGTCTGCTTTGTCATGCGGCGGCATGTGAAGAAGATCAGCATGGTGGAGAGCATGAAGGCCCCGGAATAAGAAACGTCAGGGTTCATAAAAGATTCACGAATGCACAACACTTTTGCCGAAATTCTCTGGTAAGATAGAATCACCGGAAGGGAACGCCGCAAATCCCTTCTCCGGGACAACATGATTCCTCCTTTTCCAAACCAAATACCGTAAAAAAGCACCGCGCAACGGGTCCGCTTCCCGTTGCGCGGTGCTTTTTGCGTCCCGGAAAATGGCAGAAAAAAGGCTGCTGCACTTGTTTTATGCAGCAGCTTTTTCAGGTCTGCGTCAGGAGGCCGGCAAAAACTGCAAGGTGACCGCCTCAGCGGCAAGGGCGTCGGCCTGCTCCCGGGTCAGCTTTTTGCACCCGACCATCCGGTTGAGCACCACCTGCATCCGCTTGACGGCCAGGTCCGGGCTGCTGTTGGGCGAGTAGGCCGATGGAGCATTGGGCAGGCCCGCCAGCATCACGGCTTCGGCGTCGGTGAGCTGCAGCGGCGTTTTGCCAAAGTAGCCCTGCGCGGCTTCGCCGATGCCGTAGTGCCCGCTGCCGAAATAGATGGTGTTGACGTACATTTCAAAGATCTGTTCCTTGTTGTACTGCTTCTCAATGGCGAGGGCGGCGAACATCTCCGCCGCCTTGCGGGCCAGATGCTTTTCCTGAGTGAACAGGGTGTTCTTGGCCAGCTGCTGGGTGATGGTGCTGCCGCCCTCGGCAAAGCTGCCGGTGCGCAGGTCGGTCACCAGTGCCCGGGCAATGGACACCGGGTCCACACCCTTGTGGTGGGTGAAGCGGGAATCCTCCGCCGAGATCACGGCGTTGATGTAGGTCTGGGGCAGCTGGGCATAGGAGACGAACCCCTCGCGGGACGAAATGCTGCTGTACAGGGTATCAATAGGGGTGACCTGGATGGCGCTCTCATAGAGTTTGTGGCCTGTGACGGCAAAGTACCCGCCCGCTGCCACGAGGACCAGCAGGGCAAGCAGCAGCACCGTGAGCAGCAGCTGCCGGAGAAAACGAAAAACGGTATGCATGGTGTGCTCCTTTCCGGGCGGTGGCCCGAATGACTGTATCATAAACGATTTTGGCCGGTTTGACAAGGGTCATTCCGGTCTTATTATAAGGTGCAGATTTTGCCGTTTTGTGACCAGAGCATGAATTTGTGCCGGTGTACGCCGTCGGACGGGCCGGAAAATCAAGCAAAGTAATACTCTTGACTGGAATGCACAAGGCACGGCACCGCGCAGCGGCCGTTCATCATGCACAAAATGCAAAATTGAAAAAAATGGAATTAACCTATTGACAAACTGGGTATTATGGGGATATAATGCGAACAACAAATCCACAAACCTTGTGGGAAATTGAAATGGAGATTCCCGGGTTTGTAGAGGAGTGGGAAAAAGCCGGAAAGGAGGGCACGAAGATGAAACTGATCTGGAACGAGCTGCTGCATGCAAACTTCCGCTGTGGGCGAATGTGTGGGGAACGGGCAGAAGAATTCACCGTGACCTGTACGATGCCCTCCTGTGCACGAATGTGTACGCCGATGGAGCGTTGAACAGAAGCAAACGGAAATGATCTGCCCGGTACGCTGGAACTTGAGTGCGTATCGGGTGTTTTTGTATCATGGGATTATACTAAAAGTTTAATGAGAGAGGTATACTACAATGTCTAAATATAAATTTGAGACCCTTCAGCTGCACGTTGGCCAGGAGCAGGCCGATCCTGCGACCGATTCCCGCGCAGTGCCCATTTACCAGACCACTTCCTATGTGTTCCGCAACAGCCAGCACGCTGCGGACCGCTTCGGTCTGGCAGACGCCGGCAACATCTACGGCCGTCTGACCAACTCCACTCAGGATGTGTTCGAGAAGCGCATTGCCGCTCTGGAAGGCGGCGTGGCTGCTCTGGCTACCGCTTCCGGCGCTGCTGCCATCACCTACACCATTGAGGCACTGGCACAGGCCGGTGACCACATCGTGGCACAAAAGACCATCTACGGCGGCAGCTACAACCTGCTGGAGCACACCCTGACCCAGTTCGGCGTTTCCACCACCTTCGTCAACGCCCATGACCTGGCCGAGGTGGAGAATGCCATCCAGCCCAACACCAAGGCTGTCTATCTGGAGACCCTGGGCAACCCCAACAGCGATATCCCCGACATCGACGCCATTGCCGCCATCGCGCACAAGCACGGCCTGCCGCTGGTCATCGACAACACCTTCGGCACCCCGTACCTGATCCGCCCCATCGAGCACGGCGCTGACATCGTGGTGCACTCCGCCACCAAGTTCATCGGCGGCCACGGCACCACCCTGGGCGGCATCATCGTGGACAGCGGCAAGTTTGACTGGAAGGCCAGCGGCAAGTTCGGCAACATTGCTGACCCCAACCCCAGCTACCACGGCGTTTCCTTCGCCGACGCAGCCGGCCCCGCTGCCTTTGTCACCTACATCCGCGCCATCCTGCTGCGTGATACCGGCGCAACCATTTCTCCGTTCAACGCCTTCCTGCTGCTGCAGGGCACCGAGACCCTGAGCCTGCGCATCGAGCGCCATGTGGAGAACACCAAGAAGGTCGTGGAGTTCCTGGCCAACCATCCGCAGGTGGAAAAGGTCAACCACCCCTCTCTGCCGGATCACCCGGACCACGCCCTGTACGAGAAGTACTTCCCCAACGGCGGTGCTTCCATCTTCACCTTCAACATCAAGGGCGGCCGTGAAGAGGCCTTCAAGTTTATTGATAACCTGAAGGTGTTCTCTCTGCTGGCCAACGTCGCTGACGTGAAGAGCCTGGTCATCCACCCGGCTTCCACCACCCACAGCCAGCTGAACGATGAAGAGCTGGCCGAGCAGCAGATCTACCAGAACACCATCCGTCTGTCCATCGGCACCGAGCACATCGACGACATCATTGCCGATCTGGAAGCCGGTTTCGCAGCAGTCCGCGGCGAGTAATTACCCGTCTGCACGAGCTGCATCAGAACCTTTGTCTCTTTGTCCATTCTTCCTTTTTTCCAAAACAAACGCAAAAGCCCTCCGGTCCTGAGCCGGAGGGCTTCTGCTGTTTCCGGGGTGTGATGCACCCAGAAAAAGACCCCGCCGTGGAGCACACAGCGGGGCCGGAAGAATGCGGTTTATTCGTTGCCGGGGAAGTGGAGGATGCCGTCAAAGCCTTTCTGCAGGTCGGCATCGGAGGGGATGCAGTCGGTCATCTTGCCGTCGTGGAACAGTGGGTTCGAGCAAACGAAACAGCATCCGGAAACTTACGTTTCTAAGTGCTGTTTCTTGGCGGGCGCGGGTGGATTACGCGAGCCGCGCATCTAAAAAAGCCCCGCAGGGGCTTTTTTCCCCGCCGGACTGTTCGGCGGGTCGATGCTGTTCTCATCCACCCTTGTAGTGCGTTATAAAGTCCAGATAAAACAGAAACTCCAACGTCATAACAACGCTGGAGTTCTTGGTGGGCGCGGGTGGATTCGAACCACCGAAGCTGAAAGCAGCAGATTTACAGTCTGTCCCCATTGGCCACTCGGGAACACGCCCATATTCTTTTGTGTGTCTTGCCGGACGACTTGTTTATTTTAGCATGGAAGGATGGATTTGTCAACACTTTTCTGCAAATTTCTGCAGGCATTTTTCCAAGCCGGGATCCGGACAAAAAAGCCCCGTCGGGGCCCGGAAAAAGGGCACCCGACGGGGCTTGGAAGCACATGCTTTTTTCTTGCAGATCTCTAAAAAATCAGTAAGCGATGCCGGCTGCGTCATAGCAGGCCTTGGCAGCCTCCATGATGGCGTTGGAGGTCACGGTGGAGCCGCTCACAGCGTCCACGTTGGGGGTGTTGCCAGCCACGATGGCATCAGCCACGGTGGGAGCAGCAGCCTGACCCAGGCTCTCGGTCTCGGTGGATGCGTCCACGTCGCAGGCGGTAGCAACGCCGTTCTCGAAGGTGATGGTCACGGTCACGTCGCCGTTCATGCCCTTGGCAGAAGCGGTCTGGGTGCCAGTGTAGCCCTCGCCCTCAGCAACGGAAGCAGCCTCGGAAGAAGCGGCCTCGCTGGCAGCCTCAGAAGAAGCAGCAACGCTGGAAGCAGCCTCGGAAGAGGCAGCAGAAGAAGCGGCGGTAGAAGAAGCGGAGCTGCCGCAGGCGGCCAGGCTGACAGCCAGGGCGCAGACAACAGCGATCTTGGTGAACTGTTTCATAGTTGTATATTCCTTTCTGGAAATCAAAATCGGTACCGGGCCCCAGCCGGGCGCACCGGGCACAGAATGCTATTATACACGTTTTGAACGATTTTTCAAGTGCATAATGCCGAAAAAGTCTGGAAAAGTTTGTGAAAAGTGCGAGCTTCCTTCTGAAACATGCACAACGCATTGAAAATCCGGCAGCATCATGATATTATTTTTATGGAGAACAGAAAAAGGCAATCCGCCGGACAGAAAGGTATGAGCATGTCATGACGATCCAAGAATGTTATGCACAGATGGGCGCAGATTACAACGAAGTATTCCGTCGCCTGTACAACGAAGCAATGATCCGCAAGTTTGTGCTGCTGTTTCCCAAGGATGACAGCTTCCATAATCTGGAAGCTGCCCTGAAGGAACAGAACGTGAAGGAAGCCTTCCGCGCAGCACACACCCTGAAGGGCGTGTGCCAGAATCTGGGCTTTTCTAACCTGTATGCCCCGGCGGTGACGCTCACCGAGACGCTGCGCGCCGGCCAGCTGGATGGCACGGCAGAGCAGTTTGCCGAGGTAGAAAAGCAGTACCGCATTACGATGGCCGCCATTCAGGCACTGGACTGAACGGAACGAAATACCCCGCCGCACCCGCTTCCATTCTGGAAGGGTGCGGCGGGGTATTTGCATTATTGCAGCTTTTTTCGTTTTTCGTAGTCGTTGAGGGCGTCCATTGCTTCACCGGAGAGCGGGTAGAGGGCGATCATGTTGAAGATGGTCATCAGGCCGATGCCCACATCGCCCAGGTCCCACACCACGGTGTAGGCCTGCAGGCCGCCGATGAGCAGCATGACCAGAGCAATCAGCTTGTACACGGTCTGGCTCCACCAGTTGTCGCCGCACAGATAGGCCACGTTGCCGCGGGCGTAGTACAGCACTCCCAGAAAGGTGGAAAAGCTGAACAATGCCAGTGTAGCGGCAATGAACACGGTGCCGAACCCGCCCAGATGGTACTGCATGGCGGTCTGCAGCAGGTCCATGCCGGAAAGCCCGGCGGTGAGGTCCTGCGGCACCAGCAACATCAGAAAGGCGGTGCAGCTGCAGATGACCACCGTGTCAATCAGTACGCCCAGCGCCTGCACGAAGCCCATCTTGACCGGATCGTCGCACGCGGCGGCTGCGGCAGCACAGGGGGCTGAGCCGCTGCCGGCTTCATTGGAGAAAAGCCCGCGCTTGACGCCGTTCATCAGCACGGCACCAAAGCCGCCGGCCGCTATCTGCCGCAGACCAAAGGCCTCGGCAAAAATGCGGCCCAGCACGGCGGGCAGCTGGCGGAAGTTGACCACCAGAATGCCCACGGTGAGCACAAAGTAGCACACCGCCATGATGGGCACCATCACATCCAGGCTTTTCACGGTGGCGTTCTTGCGCAGCACGATGAGAGCGGCCAGCGCTGTGAGCACCAGCGTAGTGGTCAGCGGGGGAATGTGGAACGCGTTCTGGAACGCCGAACTCACCGAGTTGGAGATCACCTGACTGATGCCGCACCAGCAGATCAGGCCCGACACCGCAAACAGTGCCGCCGTGACTGAGTGCCGGAGTTTTTTGCCGCGCCGACGCTCAGCCAGTGCGTGCAGGTAGTAGGCCGGGCCGCCGCGCCAGCCGCCGTAAAGCGGGTCGGGCTGGCGGTATTTCTGGGCCAGCGTGGACTCGATAAAAGAGGTGGAAGCGCCCAGCAGGGCAGTGACCCACATCCAGAACACCGCGCCTGCACCGCCGGCCGAAACCGCCGCCACCACGCCCACCAGGTTGCCCATGCCCACCCGGGTGGCGGTGGACACCACCAGGGTCTGGAAGGAGGAAAGCCCCTCCTTGTTCTGGTTCTTTTCGCACACGGCGGCGATCATATCCCGGAACAGCCGCACCGGCAGCAGGCGGGTGCGCAAGGTGAACCAGATACCGGCGGTGAACAGCAGCACGACCATCAGCGAGATGCCGATGCCGCCGCCCACTGGCAGCGTGAACAGATCGCCCCACAGCAGGCGGTAAACAAATTCAATAAGATGGGTCAGCAAGAGCAAGGCCTCCTTGTCGGTTGATGACTTCATTATAGTACAGTACAAAAGAATTGTAAAATCCAAAAAATTGATCGAAAGAATCAATGGAACAGAAGAGCAGGCCCGCCACAAAACAAAAACCGCCCGGCTGTTGCACCGGGCGGCGGAGGAAGCAATAAGAATTGTCAGAAAATCACAGGATGTCGATGTATTCACCGGCCAGCGCTTTGTTCATGCTGCGCACGGCGCAGAACTTGCCGCACATGCTGCAGGTGTCGCTGTGGTCGTCCTCGGGCAGGCGGGCGTCGCGGATGGCCTTGGCGGTCTCGGGGTCCAGCGCGCAGGCGAACTGTGCATCCCAGTCCAGTACGCGGCGGGCATCGCCCATCTTGTCGTCAATGTCCCGGGCGTGGGGGATGCCCTTGGCGATGTCGGCGGCGTGAGCGGCGATCTTGGAGGCCACGATGCCCTGCTTTACGTCATCTACGTTGGGCAGAGCCAGATGCTCGGCGGGGGTCACATAGCACAGGAAGGCTGCACCGCTGGCGGCTGCCACTGCGCCGCCAATGGCAGCGGTGATGTGGTCGTAGCCGGGGGCGATATCGGTGACCAGAGGTCCCAGCACATAGAAGGGGGCGCCCATGCAGATGCTCTTCTGCACCTCCATGTTGGCAGCGACCTGATTCAGGGGCACATGGCCGGGGCCTTCCACCATCACCTGCACGTTGTGTGCCCATGCGCGCTTGGTCAGCTCGCCCAGACGCACCAGTTCTTCAATCTGGCACACGTCGGTGGCGTCAGCCAGACAGCCGGGACGGCAGGCATCGCCCAGAGAGATGGTCACATCGTGCTCGGCGCAGATCTCGCAGATCTCGTCAAAGTGCTCGTAGAAGGGGTTCTCGTTGCCGGTCATGCTCATCCACGCAAACACCAGAGAGCCGCCGCGGCTCACGATGTTCATCTTGCGCTTGTGCTTGCGGATCTGCTCGATGGTCTTGCGGGTGATGCCGCAGTGCAGGGTGACAAAGTCCACACCGTCCTCGGCATGCAGGCGCACCACGTCGATGAAGTCCTGTGCGGTCAGTTCAGCCAGGTCCCGCTGATAGTGGATGACCGAGTCGTACACCGGTACGGTGCCGATCATCACGGGGCACTCGTGGGTCAGCTTCTGGCGGAAGGGCTGGGTGTTGCCGTGGCTGGACAGGTCCATGATGGCCTCGGCACCCATGTTCACGGCACTCATGACCTTCTGCATTTCAATGTTGTAGTCCTTGCAGTCCCGGGAGACGCCAAGGTTCACATTGATCTTGGTGCGCAGCATGCTGCCGATGCCCTCCGGGTTCAGGCAGGTGTGGTGCTTGTTGGCCGGGATGGCCACTTTGCCTTCGGCCACCAGCTGCCGGATCTCCTCCGGGGTGCGGTACTCCTTTTTGGCCACGATCTCCATCTGCGGGGTGATGATGCCCTTGCGGGCGGCATCCATCTGGGTGGTGTAAGTCTGCATGATAAACTTCCCTCCAAAGATTCTCTCTTTTATCTGAACAGCAGAACGCTGGTCATGCGGTGATGCAGGCAGGCCTGCGGGGCGGGAGTTTCTCTGAGGACCGTCCGCTGGGGTGGGACCCTGTTGCCGCAGGCAATAGGGCGGGCGATGGAATGGCCCGATTCGCGTCCGAAGAGAAAGCTGCCGACACACAGGCTGGACCGGCTGGCAGGCTGCCGCCATTCAGAGAGAATATTCTGGATGCCGGCACCTGCGCGAGAAAATACGCTCATCATAAAAACTCCTTTTATGATTTTTATAACGCGGCACAAGGTGGTGTCCCCGGTGTGCCGCGGGAAATGATTACTCTACGATGATCTGCTCCGAGAGGGCTTTCAGTTCCCTGCACTCGGCCTCAATGTCCTTTGCACCGAAGATGGCGCTTACAAGGGCCACGCCGTCCACGCCGGTGCCCCTGAGCTGCAGGATATTATCCTTGTGGATGCCGCCGATGGCCACCACCGGCACATCCACGGCATTGCAGATGTCGATGAGGGTCTGCCGGGGCAGGACGTTGACGTCCTCCTTGGTGTGGGTAGCAAAAGCAGCCCCCACGCCCAGACAGTCGGCCCCGTGGGCCACAGCGTCCAGCGCCTCCTGTACCGTGTGGGCCGAAACACCGATCATCATATCCTCGCCCACGCGCTCGCGCACCTTGGCGGCGGCCATGTCGCTCTGGCCCACATGGATGCCCTCGGCGTGGCACTTCACGGCCACGTCCACGTTGTCGTTGATGAACAGCGGCACGCCGTACTGCTGGCACAGGGCGTGGATCTCAATGGCCTCCTGCAGAAAATCGGCGTCATCCAGATGCTTTTCCCGCAGCTGTACGCAGGTGGCACCGCCCTTCAGGGCGCTTTCCACCTGCTGGTACAGGGTCTGCTCGCCCACCCAGGCGCGGTCGGTCACGGCGTATAATAACATGGTATGCTTATCGCACTTCATAGGTTGCTCCTTCTTCCAGCTGTGCGGGGGTCATATTGTAGACGGCATCAATGATGTAATTGCGGTAGGTGGAATTGCCGTCCAGCGGGCTCAGGCGGCTGTGGGCGATCTCACCGGCCAGACCCATGGCGCACACAGCGGCGGCAGCGGCCTCCAGCGGCTGGTCGGGGTTGGCGGTGACGAAGGCTGCCGTCAGAGCCGAGAGCTGGCAGCCGGTGCCGGTGATGCTGCTCATCATGGAGTGGCCGTTGCGGATGCAGTAAGCCTTGTGGGCGTCGGCCACGATGTCAATGGCACCGGTGATGGCCACCACGGCACCGGTGCGGGCCGCAAAGGCCTTGGCAAAAGCCACGGCGCTGTCCAGATTTTCCTCGGTGACCTTGTCGGCCACGTCGGCATCCACGCCCTTGGTGGTACCGGCACCGGAGGCCAGGGTCTTGATCTCAGAGATGTTGCCCCGGATGACCGTGAATTTCACCTCCCGCAGCAGGCGGTTGGCGGTGTCGGTGCGCAGCTGGGAAGCACCGGCACCCACGGGGTCCAGCACCACGGGGTGTCCCAGCAGGTTGGCCTTTTTCCCGGCCAGCAGCATGCTGGTGATGGTGCGGCTGTTCAGGGTGCCGATGTTGATGTTCAGGCCGCCGCAGATGGTGGTGATGTCCTCCACCTCGGCGGCATCGTCGGCCATGATGGGGGAGGCCCCGCAGGCCAGCACCATGTTGGCGCAGTCGTTCACCGTGACATAGTTGGTGATGTTGTGGATCAGCGGGCAGGTGCTGCGGACATTCTCAAAACATTCAGCAAACATGATGGCTTCTCCGTCAGGACAGGCTGCTCTGCATGCTGCGCAGAACACCGGAGCGCTGCAGGCTGAACACCAGGATCCCGGCGATCACAGCGCCCACGCCGGTGGAGATGAGGAAGGGCACGATGTAGGCATAGAAGGCGATGTCACCGGCGCTCTTGCCCATCAGGAAGATGGCCACAGGCCAGGCGCACAGGCCGCCCAGGATGCTGGTGCCGAACACCTCACCGGCCACCGTGGCCAGGATGTTCTTGGTCTTGTGGTACACCAGACCGCACAGCAGAGCACCGAACATGCTGCCCGGGAAGGCCATCAGGCTGCCCAGGCCCAGCAGGTTCCGCAGCAGAGAGGCCACAAAGGCCACGCCCACGCCCCACCAGGGCCCCAGCAGCACGGCGCACAGCACATTGACCATGTGCTGCACCGGAGCACACTTGCTGCCGAACATCGGGAAGCTGAACACGCTGCCCACCACACACAGGGCACAGAACATACCGGCCAGCGCCAGTTTTTTTGCAGAAACCTTTTTCATGAGGGAAAACTCCTTTCCAGTGGGGCGGCTGCAGACAGCGGCCCCGGCAAACCACGCCCTGCCCGCAAAAAAGGCAAAGCGATCCTTCGGGTTGCGGTCGAGACTTGCTGGTCTCCTCTCACGCCGGAACACGGCTTCCCATCGCTGTCGGTTGCAAGGCTCAGGGCGCTCCCCCTCAGCCCGCTGCGCCTGTGCGCAGAGCCGCCCTTTGCAGGGCGGGAATGATTCCTCCTCAAAAAATGCTGACAAAACAAAAACAGGAAACATCCGGCGGGGTGCCTCCTGTAAAAAATCGTACATCAATGACTTCCTACGGCGGCATTATCCGCATCAGGTTAAAGGGTCGAAGGTCGGTTCCTTCCTCTCAGCCTGCATCACAAGCTCCCCTGTATTTGGTTCGTGACTGTATTTTACACCCTTTGCGCGCAAATTGCAAGGGGGCATCAGATCAGGATGCCGTCGCAATGGTCGATCTCGTGCTGGATGATCTGGGCCGTCCAGCCGGTAAAGGTGCGGATGCGCGGCTTGCCGTCGGCAGTTTCGTACTGCACCTTGATGCTTTTCCAGCGCTTGGTGGGGCGCACACCCTCCAGCGAAAGACAGCCCTCCTCGGTGTTGTAGGGACCGGACTTTTTGAGGATGACCGGGTTGAACAGCACCAGATACCCGTCCTCGGCCTCCACGGCAATGATGCGCTTGGCTACCCCGATCATGTTGGCGGCCATGCCCACGCAGCCGTCGGCGTGGGCGGTCAGGGTCTCCAGCAGGTCGCGGGCCGTGTCGGCGTCTGCCGGGGTGGCCGGGGCAGACTTCTGGGCCAAAAACAGGGGGTCGTGTACAATGGGCTGGATCATAAAAAATCTCCTTTACGGTTCATGAGGGGTGGTAGGGCGCAGCAGCATCCCTGCCAGAAGGCCCACCGCTGCCGGCAGCACCCAGCCAAAGCCCGCAGCCCCAAAGGGCAGAGCCTTGGCCAGGGCCGAAAGGGGCCCCAGGGGCAGGGCAGACGCAACGCTTTGCAGGGCGGTGCAGCCAATGCACAGAGGGTACACCAGCGGGTGCCGCTGCTCCAGCTCCGGCACAAAGGAAAGGCAGATCAGCAGGATGGCCACCGGGTACAGGGCGTTGAGCACCGGGACGGACAGCCGCAGGATGTCTGCCAGGCCCAGGTTCGAGACCAGCATACTGGCAGCGGCAAAAAATCCGGCAAAGGCCGGATAGGGCACAGAGGGCACCAGGGTGTGGAAGTACTCCCCCACACAGGCAATGAGGCCCACACAGGTGTTGAAGCAGGCCAGCACAAAAATAGCGGCAAGGAGCACAAGGCCAGCTTTGCCAAAAAGCCGGTCTGCCAGCACCGTCAGCACGTCGGCTCCGGTGGCAAGGCCGGGGACGGCGGCCCCGGTAAGGGCTCCGGCGTGGCCCAGCATGGCGTACACCGCCAGCAGCAGCCCTCCGGCCACAAACCCGGCCAGGATGGTGCTGCGCTGCACCTCCTCCTGCCGGGTGACGCCCTGGGCCTGGATGTTCAGGGCAATGACGGCTCCAAAGTTCAAGGCTGCCAGGGTGTCCATGGTCTGGTAGCCGTACAATACGCCCTGTAATACGGCACCGGAAGTATACTCCGGGGTGGGGGTGCTGTACTGCCCTGCCAGGGGGTGCAGCAGGCAGCCGCCAAACAGAACGAAAATCAGCACCAGCAGGCAGGGGCACAGCAGCCTGCCCAGCCAACGGGTGAGCCTTTCCGGCCGCAGGGCAACCAGAAAGGCCGCCGCAAAAAACACCGCCGAGTACCCTAGCTGCAGCCCGGCCCCGGTGCCCACCAGGGGGGTCAGCATGGCAAAGGAGGTGCTGGCAGTGCGTGGGATGGCCAGGCAGGGGCCAATGGACAGGTAGATCAGGATCATAAAGACCTGGGCAAACACCGGGTGCACCCGGCCTGCCAGCTTTTCCAGACCCTGGGCCCGGGCCACAGCCACCACCCCGGCAATGGGCAGCCCCACGGCACTGATGGCCAGGCCCAGAAAGGCAGGCCAGAAATGGATGCCTGCCTTGGCTCCCAGGTCCGGCGGAAAGATCAGGTTGCCAGCCCCGAAAAACATGGAAAACAGCGTGAAGCCGATGAGCAGCAGCTTTCGGCCAGATAGCTTTTGCATAAAAAGTTCCCCTCTCTTGTGTGCACTCCTGCCGGGCAGGGAGCGGATATCTTCAGTGTACTCTGAAGATAAATTCATGTCAAGCATATCCAAGTTGAACAAAAGTATCTTTTAAAAACAAGGCCTCCCGGGCAGGTGATGCACAGGTCATTGGCCTTTGGGGCGGAGTGTGGTATACTGGGACGCAGAAAACTGCAGCGAAATGGGGGGAGAACCATGCACGACTACAAAACGCTGCTCCGGCGCGCCGGGGCGGTGCTGTTCTGGCTGGCAGTGTGGCAGGCTGCGGCCATGGCCATCGGACAGGAGGTCTTTCTGGTGTCGCCGGTGCAGGCCCTGCGCTGCCTGCTGCGGCTGCTGCCGCAGGCGGATTTCTGGCACCGGGTGGGGTTCAGCGCCGGGCGCATCCTGCTGGGCTTCGGGCTGGGCGTGGTGTGCAGCGCGGCGCTGGCCGTAGCGGCTGAAATCTGTCCCGCTGCCGAAGTTTTGATCGCCCCGATGCTGCAGCTGGTCAAGGCCACGCCGGTGGCCAGCTTCATCATTCTGGCGTTGGTGTGGGTGCGGGGGTCCTCGCTGTCGGTGCTCATCAGCTTTCTGATGGTGCTTCCGGTGCTGTACGGGGCCGTGCGCACCGGCATCCGGGCGGCAGACCCGCAGCTGCTGGAAATGGCAAAGGTGTTCCGTCTGCCGCTGGGCCGCCGCCTGCGGGCCGTGTGGCTCCCGGCGGTGCTCCCGGCTTTCCGGCAGGGGTGCAGCGTGGCGCTGGGCATCTGCTGGAAAAGCGGCGTGGCGGCGGAGGTCATCGGCCTGCCCAACGGCAGCATCGGCGATGCCCTTTACCGGGCCAAGATCACCCTTTCCACCGGGGAACTGTTCGCCTGGACCTTTGTCATCATCCTGCTCAGTGCGGCCTTTGAAAAGCTGTTCCTCCGGGCGCTGGATGCTGTGAGCCGGGCGTTGATTGGCGGAGAGGAGGATGCCGCATGCTGACCATCGACCATCTGGAAAAGTGCTTCGGCAGCACGGTGCTGTTCCGGGACCTGACCTTTACGGTGGACGGCCCGGCGGTGCTGTGGGCCCCCAGCGGCTGGGGCAAGACCACCCTTCTGCGCATCCTCATGGGGCTGGAAACGCCCACTGCAGGCCGGGTGCAGGGCGCCGGGCGGGTGAGTGCGGTGTTCCAGGAGGACCGGCTCTGCCCCCAGCTGACGGCGGTGCAGAATGTGCTGCTGGTGCTGCCGGATGACCGGCAGGAAGCGGCCATCCGACAGGACTTTGCCCGGCTGGGGCTGGACGAGGCCGCGCTGGCCCTCCCGGCCCGGAAGCTGAGCGGCGGGCAGAAGCGCCGCACGGCCCTGCTGCGGGCCCTCTGGGCACCGGGGGACACCCTGCTGCTGGACGAGCCCTTTACCGGTATGGACCCGGCTGCCGTACAGGCCAGCATCGCCCTGCTGCGGGAGCGGGTGGAGGGCCGTCCGGTGCTGCTGGCCACCCACGACCGTGCCGCCATCGACGCACTGGGCTGGCCGATGCTGGAGCTGCAGAAGCTGGCACAGCCGGGTGCGGCTTGCAATTCCACAAACAAAGGATTACAATAAGGGTTAGCAGCGCAAAACGGCTGCATGTTAAGAATCCTGAACCTGAAACGGAGGTTTTTCAGTTATGGCTTGTACTACCATTCTGGTCGGCAAAAAGGCGTCTTACGACGGCTCTACCATGATCGCCCGCAACGACGATTCCGGTTCCGGCCATTTCACCGCCAAAAAGTTCACCGTGGTGCACCCGGAGGACCTGCCCAAGGTCTACCGCAGTGTGCTGTCCCATGTGGAAGTGCCCTTGCCGGAGGGTGCCATGCGCTTTACCGCCATGCCCAACGCCGTGGAGGGCAAGGGCATCTGGGCGGCTTCCGGCGTGAACGCCGCCAACGTGGGCATGACCGCCACTGAGACGATCACCTCCAACCCCCGCGTGCTGGGCGCGGACCCGCTGGTGGAGTACCGCCCCGCCAAGGGCGGCCAGCCGGAAGTGCCCGGCGGCATCGGCGAAGAGGATATTGTGTATCTGGTGCTGCCCTACATCCACACCGCCCGCGAGGGCGTGCAGCGTCTGGGCCAGCTGCTGCAGACCTACGGCACCTACGAGATGAACGGCATCGCTTTTGCCGACGTGAATGAGGTGTGGTGGCTGGAGACCATCGGCGGCCACCACTGGATCGCCCGCCGTGTGCCGGATGACGTGTATGTGGTCATGCCCAACCAGCTGGGTCTGGACAGCTTTGACCTGACCGACGCCCTGGGCGAGCAGAAGGAATACATGTGCTCGGCCGACCTTGCCGAGTTCATCGCAAAGAACCATCTGGACCTGTCGCAGGATGGGGCACTGAACCCCCGCGATGCCTTTGGCAGCCACGACGACTCTGACCATGTGTATAACACGCCCCGCGCCTGGTACATGCTGCGTACCCTGAACCCCACCACCTGGGTGTGGGACGGTCCGGATGCCGATTATACCCCCATGTCCGACGATCTGCCCTGGTGCATGGTGCCGGAAAAGAAGGTGACTCCGGAGGACGTGAAGTATGTGCTGTCCAGCCACTATCAGGGCACCCCGTATGACCCCTACCGCAGCTACGGCGACAAGGCCAGCAAGGGCGCATACCGTTCCATCGGCATCAACCGCAACGACTTTATGGCCCTGATCCAGCTGCGCCCGGACGTGGACGCCGAGAACTGCGCTCTGGAATGGATCGCCTATGCCTCCAACGCCTTCAACACCATGGTGCCCTTCTACGCCAACGTGGACACCACCCCGGCTTATCTGGCCAACACCACCGGCGAAGTGTCCACCGACAACTTCTACTGGGTCAGCCGCATGATCGCCGCCATGGCCGATGCTTCCTATGCAAAGTCGCTGTTCCACATTGAGCGCTATGAGGAAGCTGTGCTCAGCGCGGCCCATGCACTGGTGAACCAGTACGACGCGAAGCTGGCCGCGGCAGCGCCTGCAGAGCATGCTGCCCTGCGGGAGGAAGCCAACCTCGCCCTGGCCGCCATGATCCAGGAAAAGGCCTCCGACACGCTGGACAAGGTGCTGTTTGAGCTGAGCAACCAGATGAAGAACGCCTACTCCCGTTCGGATGCGTGATCTTTTTAATAAGAACGACTGAACCGTAAAAAGGCGGGCTGCAGTGCAAACTGCGGCCCGCCTTTTCTGCGGTTATTTCTTTTTTCTTGCCGGTTTCTTTTTGCGCACGGTGTAACCAAAGGTGCCCAGCTTTTTGCCCAGGGCCAGATACTCGCCGTGGCTGTACACGATGAGCTTTGCCTTGTCCAGACACAGCTTGCCGGTCTCATCCAGCAGGCTCTCGTCCACATCGCAGGCCACCACTTCGGCAAGGAACAGGTCGTGGCTGCCCAGCGGGATCCTCTGGGTCACTTTGCATTCCAGGTTCACCGGGCTTTCCGCCAGCACAGGGCAGTCGGTGAGCACGCTGCCCGGCTCGGCATGCAGGCCGCAGGCGGCAAACTTGTCCACATCGCGGCCGCTCTTCACGCCGCACCAATCCACCGACCGCACCAGTGCTTCGGTGGGCAGGTTGATGGCAAACTGCCCGCTCTCCTGAATGAGGTGGTGGCTGAACCGTTCCGGCCGCACGCTGATGCTCACCATGCTGGGCTGGGTGCAGATGGTGCCGGTCCAGCCGATGGTGATAAGGTTGGGCTGATCCAAGGGGCCGCAGGACACCAGCACCGGGGGTTCCGGGTTCAGCAGGGTACTGCCACGCCAGCTCTGTTTGCTCATCCGTGATACTTCCTTTCATAAGGGGCCCAGGTGCGCTCCGAGATGATGTACCGGGGCCGGGCCTTGGTCTCCATGTAGATCTTGCCGATGTATTCGCCAATAACGCCCAGGCACACCAGCTGTACGCCGCCCATAAAGCAGACGATGCACACGATGGAGGCCCAGCCAGCCACGCTGCTGCCCAGGGCGGCGCAGACGATGGCCCAGATGACCCCGATAAAGCCGATAAGGCTTACCAAGATGCCAGCCCCGGTAATGATGCGGATGGGCTTGTTGGACAGGCTGGTAATGCCGTCAAAGGCCAGGGCCAGCATTTTGCTGAGGGGGTAGTGACTCTCTCCGGCCAGCCGCTCATGCCGCTCGTAGGTGACCACCTCATGGGGAAAGCCCACCAGGGGCACCATGCCCCGCAAAAAGATGTTCACCTCGTGGTAATCTGCAAAGCTCTCCAGCACCCGGGTGCTGATAAGGCGGTAGTCGGCGTGATTGAACACGATGTCGGCCCCCAGGGCGTTCATCAGGTGGTAGAAGCCCTCGGCGGTGAACCGCTTAAAGAAGGTGTCGGTGTCCCGGCGGCTCCGGACGCCGTACACCACCTCGGCCCCCTCCAGGTACTTGCGGACCATCTCATCCATGGCATTGATGTCGTCCTGGCCGTCGCAGTCGATGGAGATGGTCACGTCGCAGCTGCCGCTGTGGAGGGCCTCCATCAGGCCTGCCAGCACAGCGTTCTGGTGGCCCCGGTTGCAGCTCTGGGCAATGCCGATAAAATGCTCATCCTGGGCGGCAAAGCCCTGGATCAGCTCCCAGGTCTTGTCCTTGGAGCCGTCGTTGACAAAAAGCACCCGGCTCTTGTCACTGACCAGGCCCTGGCTGGCCAGCTGATTGATCTTTTGCAAAAACAGCGGTGCCGTAATGGGCAGCACCGCCTCCTCGTTGTAACAGGGGATCACGATCCACAGAATCGGTTTGGACATAGTATAGTTGCTCCTTTTATCCTTGTAAAAGCGGCAGGACCGGCGTTACTGCACCATCTGCCGCAAAGCGTCCGGGTCCAGCAGCTTAAAGCTGCTTTTAAAGGTATCCAGCAGACCGTCTCTCTGCATACAGCTCAGCTCCCGGGAAAGGGCACTGCGGTCGCAGTTCAGGTAGTCTGCCAGTTGGATGCGAGAAAAGGGGATGCTGAAGGTCAAGCTGCCGGACCGTTCGCTTTCGCTGAGCAGGTAGGCACAGACCTTGGCCCGCAGGCTTTTCATCACCAGCAGGTCCACCCGGCGGGAAAGCAGAAAGTATTTGTCGCTGATGGTCCGCACCAGGTTTTGCAGCACCTGCTGATGGGCCGGGCTGCCGTCGGACTGCAGCAGCTTTTCGTAGGGGATCAGCAACACCTCACAGGGGCTGGCTGCCAGCACCGTAACAGGGCTGGCCAGGCTGGACCCACCCAGCACGTCCCCAAACACGCCCCCCGGTTCCACCCGGGCCATGGGCACACGGGCTCCGCCCGGGGCCGGACGCCAGGCCTCCAGCTCTCCCTGCAGCACCACGCCGACCCGGCGGCTGGGCTCCCCAGCCACCACCAGCACCTCTCCCCGGCCAAAGCTGCGGGGCACTGCCCCCAGCCGGGTCAGCAGTGCCTGCAGTTCCGGGGCCGAAAGCCCGGCAAACAACGAGGTGGTTTGTAACAGCGGCAGATCCATTTTCATCGCACATCCGTGGGGGAGGGTAGGCCACCCACAGTCCTCCTGCAATTCCGTTGCCTATGCAACGGTATTTTTACCCTTATTATAGTAGACTAGGACCGGCAAAGCAAATGTTTTTTGCAAATTTGCCTTGTAAAATTTTGTGAGCCGGGCACAGCTGCTGCCCGGAAAAGAAAGAGGACCTTATGAAAAAATTGATTTCGCTGCTGCTGGCCCTGAGCCTGGGGCTGTGTCTGGCAGCCTGTGGCGGCGCAAGCTCTGCATCTTCTGAGGCGGCTGTTCCGGCATCTGCCTCCCAGCAGGAGGCTGCCCAGCTGTCCACCACCCAGCCGGTGCGTGTGGCCGGGTTAAAGGGCCCCACCACCATGGGCCTGGTAAATCTGCTGGCCATGGAGCAGGAGGGCACCGCTGCCCTGGACTACGACCTGCAGCTTTACGGCACCGCCGATGAGATCGTGCCCCTGCTGATGAAAGGGGAACTGGACCTGGCGGCTATCCCGGCCAACCTGGCGGCTACCCTGTACCAAAAGACCAACGGCGGCCTCCAGGCCGTGGCGGTGAACACCCTGGGGGTGCTGTACCTGGTGGAGCAGGGGGATACCATCCACTCCATGGCAGACCTGGCAGGCCGCACCATCCTGATGACCGGCAAGGGGACCACCCCGGAGTATGTGATGCGCTACCTGCTTACCGCCAACGGTCTGGACCCGGATAAGGATGTGACCCTGGAATACTGCAGCGAGGCCACAGAGGTCACCGCCCAGATGGCCAACCGCCAGGATGCTATTGCCGTGCTGCCCCAGCCCTATGTCACTGCCGCCGGTCTGCAGGACGAGACTCTGCGGGTGGCCCTGAACCTGACCGAGGAGTGGAACAAGGTGGCCGATACCCAGCTCATCACCGGTGTGACTGTGGTGCGCAAGGAGTACGCCGAGGAGCACCCGGATGTGGTGGCCGCCTTCCTGACCGACTACGCCAGGAGCGTGGAAGCTGCCAACACCGACCTGGACGGCACCGCTGCCCTGTGCGAAGAGCAGGGCGTGGTGGCCAAGGCTGCCATTGCCAAAAAGGCCCTGCCCAACTGCAACATCGTCTGCCTGACCGGCGACGAGCTGAAGGCAGATGCTTCTGCTTACCTGCAGGTGCTGTTTGACGCCGACCCCGCCGCCGTGGGCGGCGCGCTGCCCGGTGACGATTTCTACTGGACGGCTGAATAATTCCGAGCAAACCATCTCTCCGGAGCCGCTGTGCATTGGTACGCACAGCGGCTCTTTTTTGTGCCTTGGCAGATGTGCACAAAAATCGGAGAAAAATTTTGTGCGTGAAATTGACCGGAAATGATTGATTTTGACGGAACTCTTGCTATAATAAAGATGCAAACCACCAAAACCCGTCAAAGAACGCTAAAAACCGTCAGAGACGGGGCGCAAAGGAGAAAACAGCCATGTTGGCAGAAGAACGGTTCGGGCAGATCCTGAATCTGCTGAGCAAACAGCGCACGGCCACCGTGCAGGAGCTGTGCGAGGCGCTGGGCACCAGCGAGTCCACCATCCGGCGTGACCTGACGGAGCTGGACCGGCTGGGCAAGCTGAACAAGGTGCACGGCGGTGCCACCCTGCCGGACAGCCGCTTCCAGGCCGAGGAACCCACCATGCAGGCCAAGGAGACGCTGGCCGTGCCCCAGAAGCGGGCCATTGCGGCGGCTGCCGCTGCCCTCATCCACGCCGAGGACTTTGTGTTCATCGACGCAGGCTCCACCACGCTGGAACTGGTGCGGGCGCTGGAGGGCGAGGCCCTGCAGGCAAACTATGTGACCAACGGCGTGGCCCATGCCCGCACACTGGCCCAGAAGGGCTGCCGGGTGTTTTTGCCCGGCGGGCTGCTGCGGCCCCAGACCGAGGCCATCGTGGGCGCGGCAGCCGTGAGCAGCCTGCAGCAGTACAACTTCACCAAGGCGTTCATGGGAGCCAACGGTGTGGCGCTGGAAGCAGGCTTCACCACCCCGGACCCGGAGGAAGCCACCGTGAAAGCCACGGCGGTGCACCGCGCGCTGGAGAGCTGGTTTCTGGTGGATGACGCCAAGTTTGCGCGCATCTGCCCGGCGGTGATCGCGGACCTGCACAGCGGTGCCATCCTGACCAACCGCTGCCCCAACCCCAAATACAAACAATACACGCTGGTAAAGGAGACGGAACTATGATCTACACTGTCACATTCAACCCGGCCATCGACTATGTGGTGCGGCTGGACGCCCCGCTGGAAGTCGGGCAGGTGAACCGTGCCTGCGGCGAGGACTGCGTGCTGGGCGGCAAGGGCATCAACGTGTCCGGTGTGCTGGCCCAGCTGGGCTGCCCCAGCGTGGCGCTGGGCTTTGTGGCCGGGGAGACCGGTGCCTGGCTGGAGCGCGGTCTGGCCGCACAGGGCCTGCATACCGACTTTGTGCATCTGGAAAACGGCATGACCCGCATCAATGTCAAGATCAAGGCGGGGCAGGAGACCGAGCTGAACGGAGCTGGGCCGGACATCCCGGAAGCGGCCCTGCAGGAGTTGGAAGAAAAGCTGGACGGTCTGACCGAAAATGACGTGCTGATTTTAGCCGGCAGCATCCCCGCCAGCCTGCCGCAGGACGTGTACGAGCGGCTGCTGGCCCGGCTGGACGGCCGGGGCGTGCGCTGTGTGGTGGACGCCACCCGCGCCCTGCTGGTGAACGTGCTGCCTTACCACCCCTTCCTCATCAAGCCCAACAACCACGAGCTGGGTGAGATCGTGGGCAGGGAGCTGCACACGGATGAAGAGATCGCGGCAGCGGCCCGCACCCTGCAGGAAAAGGGTGCCCGCAATGTGCTGGTGAGCATGGCAGGCGACGGCGCTCTGCTGCTGGACGAGCAGGGGCAGGTGCACCGCATCGGCTGCCCCAAGGGCAGGGTGGTCAACAGCGTGGGCGCAGGCGACAGCATGGTAGCCGGTTTTGTGGCCGGCTGGCAGCAGACCCGCAGCTATGCCGTTGCCCTGCGTCTGGGCACCGCCTGCGGCAGCGCAACGGCGTTCAGCCTTGGGCTTGCCACAAAGGAGAAGATCGACGAGCTGCTGGCGCAGCTTTGATAGGATAAAAGGAACAAGGGAGGAAAGCTTATGCGTATCACCGAGTTATTTACCGCACAGTCTATTGCGCTGGACGAGGCGCTGCAAACACAGGAGGAGATCCTGAGCCGTCTGGTGGAGCTGCAGGCCACCCACGGCAACATCACCGACAAGGAGGCCTACAAAAAGGCCCTCTACGCCCGCGAGGCCGAGGGCTCTACCTATGTGGACAACGGCATCACCGTGCCCCACGCCAAGACGGCTGTGGTCACCCGCCCCAGCCTGGCCGCTTTGCGTTTGGCAAAGCCGGTGCAGTACAACGCCGAGGATGACGGCACCACCGACCTGCTGTTTGCCATTGCAGCGCCGGAAAACGGCAGCCTGCATGTGGACATGCTGGCCCGCATGATGCAGATGTTGATGAACGAGGACTTTGTGGCAAAGCTGAAAGCCGCAAAGACTCCGGCAGAGTTTCTGGACTGCATCGACGCGCAGGAGGAAGCCCAGTTTGGTGCCGAGAGCTTTACGCAGCAGCAGCTGCCCCAGAATGGTTACCGCATCCTGGCGGTGACGGCCTGCGTCAACGGCATTGCCCACACCTACATGGCCGCCGAGGCGCTGACCAAGGCCGGTGACAAGCTGGGTCTGCCCACCAAGGTGGAGACCAACGGTTCGGACGGCGCAAAGAACATCCTGACCCGTGCCGAGATCGCCGCTTGCGACGGCATCATCGTGGCAGCGGAAAAAAAGGTGGATACCGCCCGCTTCGACGGCAAGCCGGTGCTGTTCACCCGCGTGGATGACGGCATCCACAAGCCGGAAGAGCTCATCAAGAAGATCGCCCACGGCGAAGTGCCGGTGTACCACGCCGAGGGCGGTGCCGAGGCCACCGAGAGCGCCGACACTAAGGACAGCTTTGGCCGCAGCCTGTACAAGAACCTGATGAACGGCGTCTCCCACATGCTGCCCTTTGTGGTGGGCGGCGGCATCATGATCGCGCTGGCCTTCCTGCTGGATGATTACAGTATCGACCCCGCTAACTTCGGCATGAACACCCCCATTGCCGCCTTCTTCAAGACGGTGGGCAATGCAGCCTTTGGCTATATGCTGCCCATTCTGGCAGGCTTCATCGCCATGTCCATCGCCGACCGTCCGGGCTTGGCTGTGGGCTTTGCCGGCGGTGTGCTGGCCATGAACGGCACCAACTTTGCGGGTATCGCCAATGGTGAGACCACCGGCATCTCCGGCGGTTTCCTGGCTGCCATGCTGGCTGGTTTCCTGGCGGGCTACATCGTCCAGTTCCTGAAAAAGATCACCGAAAAGCTCCCTGCCAGCCTGAACGGCCTTCGCCCCATGCTGATCTACCCGCTGGGCGGCATGCTGATCATTGGTGCCGTGATGTGCGGCATCAACCCGGTCATGGGCATGATCAACACCGCCATGACCAACTGGCTGAACGCACTGGGCGGCAGCTCCAAGGTGCTGCTGGGTGCCATCGTGGCCGGTATGATGAGCATTGACATGGGCGGCCCTTTCAACAAGGCAGCGTATGTGTTCGGCACCGCAGCCCTTGCTTCCGGCAACTATGAGGTCATGGCCGCCGTCATGGTGGGCGGCATGGTGCCTCCCATTGCCATCGCCCTGTCCACCACCTTCTGCCCCAAGAAGTGGACCCCCGACGAACGCCGCAACGGCATCGTGAACTACGTCATGGGCCTGTGCTTCGTCACCGAGGGTGCCATCCCCTACGCAGCAGCAGACCCGCTGCGCGTTCTGCCCAGCTGCATCATCGGTTCGGCCCTGGCCGGTTCCCTGTCCATGGTCTTTGGCTGCGGCCTGCGGGCACCCCACGGCGGAATCTTCGTGTTCCCCGTGGTGGACCACGCCGCTCTGTACTGCGTGGCGCTGGCTGTGGGCAGCGTGGTGGGTGCTGTGATCCTGAGCCTGCTCAAGAAGGACCGCACCGACGCTTGATCCGCCATTTACTCCCTCCATTGGAGACTTCTTCATACAGCACAAGGCCCCCGGGAACCCGGGGGCCTTGTGTCGTTTCAGTGGCTCTCTTTACACAAAAACGGCTGCCCGGTGTGGAAAACCGGAGCAGCCGCTTTGCATGGATGAAATCTTATTTGCCGTGCTTCACGCGCTGGATCTCGCCCAGATCGTAAGGCGTGTTCTGGTAGACGTAGTAGTTCAGCCAGTTCTCGTACAGCAGGTGAGCATGGGCGCGCCAGCGGAACAGCGGAGGCTGCTCCGGGTCATCGTCCGGATAGTAGTTGACGGGCACATGGATGGGCAGGCCCTTGGCCACGTCCCGCTTGTACTCGGCATCCAACGTGTACTTGTCGTACTCCGGGTGGCCGGTGACAAAGATTTGCCGTCCGTTCTCGGTGCTCATGAGGAAGGGCCCGGCCACATCGCTCTCGGCCAGGATGCGCAGCGCGTCGCAGGCATCCACATCGGCCCGGCGGATGCCGGTGTGGCGGCTGTGGGGTGCATAGAACACCTCGTCAAAGCCGCGCACCAGAGGGTTCGCCGGGCGGGTGACCCGGTGCTCGAACACGCCGAACATCTTTTCCGGCAGCAGCTCCTTGTGCACACCGTAGTGGTAGTACAGGCCCGCCTGGGCACCCCAGCAGACGTGCAGGGTGGAGTAGACGTTCGTCTCGCTGAAATCCATGATCTCGCACAGTTCCGGCCAGTAGTCCACCTGCTCAAAGTCCATGGTCTCCACCGGGGCACCGGTGATGATCATGCCGTCGTAGCGGTTGTTCTTCACCTCGTCAAAGGTCTTGTAGAATGCATCCAGATGGGCGGCCGACACATGGGTGGCGGCGTGGCTGGCCGTCTGCAGCAGGGTCATATGCACCTGCAGGGGGGTGTTGGCCAGCAGACGGGCGATCTGGGTCTCGGTGGCGATCTTGGTGGGCATCAGGTTCAGGATCAGGATCTCCAGCGGGCGGATGTGCTGTGCCAGTGCCCGCTCCCGGTGCATGACAAAGACGTTTTCTTCATAAAGGGCATCGTAGGCGGGCAGGGTCTTGGGGATGATCAGCGGCATAGTTCGTACTCCTAACGATTTAGAATAGCATCCGCTGGCGCTCTGGCTGTTTCAGCGGAATATTTATTTTTATTGCAGGAACGGAAAGCCTGCGGGCTTTCCGTTCCTGCCTTTTTCACGGGAGAGGTCGTGGCGGGGAACAGCATCTCTACCCGCAGGGCCATCCGAAAACTTTTTCACGGGAGGGGCTGTAATGAGAAACAGCAGCTCCACCCATGAAAAACTCCGGTGAACCCTTCATCGGAAAAAAACGACCATGCAGCTGACCGGACAGGATCAGATCTTATCCAGTGCCTGTGCGATGTCGGCAATGAGGTCCTCGCTACTTTCCAGGCCGCAGCTCATGCGCACCAGCTCAGCGGGCACACCGGCGGCCTTCAGCTGCTCATCGTTCATCTGACGGTGGGTGCTGGAAGCGGGGTTCAGGCAGCAGGTGCGGGCATCGGCCACATGGGTCTCGATGGCGGCCAGCTTCAGTTCCTTCATAAAGGTGCTGGCTGCCTCACGGCCGCCGGCCAGGCCAAAGCTGACCACGCCGCAGCTGCCGTTCGGCAGGTACTTTTCGGCCAGTGCATGGTAGGGGCTGGATTCCAGACCGCAGTAGTTGACGTAAGCCACCTTCGGGTGAGCTTCCAGGAACTTTGCCACGGCCATGCCGTTCTCGCAGTGGCGCTGCATGCGCACATGCAGACTCTCCAGACCCAGGTTCAGCATGTAGGCGTTCATGGGGGACTGCATGGAACCAAAGTCGCGCATCAGCTGGGCCGTTGCCTTGGTGATGAAGGCACCCTCCTTGCCAAAGTGCTCGGCGTAGGTGATGCCGTGGTAGCTGTCATCCGGGGTGCACAGGCCGGGGAACTTTTCGGCGTGGGCCATCCAGTCGAACTTGCCGCTGTCCACGATGGCACCGCCCAGTACGGCACCATGGCCGTCCATGTACTTGGTGGTGGAGTGGGTCACGATGTCGGCACCCCACTCGAAGGGGCGGCAGTTGACCGGGGTGGGGAAGGTGTTGTCCACGATGAGCGGCACGCCGTGGGCGTGGGCTGCCTGCGCAAACTTTTCAATGTCCAGCACGGTCAGGGCGGGGTTAGCGATGGTCTCGCCGAACACGACCTTGGTGTTGGGGCGGAACGCGGCGTTCAGCTCTTCCTCGGTGCACAGCGGGTCCACAAAGGTGGCCTCGATGCCCATCTTTTTCATGGTGACCGAGATGAGGTTGAAGGTGCCGCCGTAGATGGTGCTGGATGCCACGATGTGGTCACCGGCCTGGCAAAGGTTGAACAGGGCAAAGAAGTTGGCAGCCTGCCCGCTGGAAGTCAGCATGGCAGCGGTGCCGCCCTCCAGCTCGCAGATCTTTTTGGCCACCAGGTCACAGGTGGGGTTCTGCAGGCGGGAATAGAAGTAGCCGTTGGCCTCCAGGTCAAACAGCTTGCCCATGTCCTCGCTGGTGGCGTACTTGAAGGTGGTGGACTGGATGATGGGGATCTGGCGGGGTTCGCCGTTTCCGGGCGTATAACCGCCCTGCACGCAGATGGTATCACGATTCATACTACATACTCCTTTGCTGGGTTTGTCCATATAGCACAATTCCCCGCAGGGAGCATACAGCCTCCGGCGGGGAATTGAAACGTTAAATTTTTCCCTGCCGGGATCGTCTGGCAGTATGGTTTAAGGAAACTTTTCCATCACCATGAAAAGCCTTCCGGCACTCTTTTACTTCCGCAGGCGCTTGTCGCTCCGGGTCGCCCAGAAGGTGCCCGCGCTCTGGAACACCTGCACCATGAGCACCAGCAGGATGACACACACGATCATGATGTCGGTCTGGTAGCGGTAATAGCCGTAGGACAGGGCGATCTTGCCCAGGCCGCCGCCGCCAATGACGCCGGACATGGCCGAGTAGCCCAGAATGGTGGTCAGGGCCGTGGTCATGCTGGAGATCAGGCCGGGCAGGCACTCCGGGATCATCACCTTGGTAATGATCTGGAACGGGGTGGCACCCATGCTCTGGGCGGCCTCCACCACACCTTCGTCCAGCTCGCGCAGGCTGGTCTCTACCAGACGTGCCACGAACGGGAAGGCGGCCACCACCAGCGGAACGATGGTAGCTTTGGTGCCCACCGTGGTGCCTACGATGGCACGGGTGAGCGGGAATACACAGATCATCAGAATCAGGAAGGGCACACTGCGCAGAATGTTGATGACGATGTTGAGGATGTGCATCAGCCAGCCGGGCAGGGGCAGCACGCCGTCCTTGTCACCGGCCACCAGCAGCACGCCCAGCGGCAGGCCCAGCACCAGCGCAAACGCGGTGGAAAGAATCGTCACATAGAACGTTTCCCAAATGGCAAAGCCATAATCTGCAATACTCATTCGCCGGTCACCTCCTCCACGGTCACGCCGGGCTGGCTGCGCATATAGGCAGCCGCCTGCTTGGCCTGCTCCACATCGGCAGGCAGCTTGAGCAGCATGGAGCCGTAGCACTGGCCGCTCAGATCACGGGTATCGGCGCTGAGCACCGATACCAGAATGCCCTTTTCGGCGGCAAGGCTTGCCACCAGAGGCTTTGCGGTGGACGAACCGTTGAAGGTGACACGCACCACATGGTCATCCGGTGCAAAGCTGGAAAGGTCGCGGGCTGCGCTGCCGCCGTTGGGGGCGACCAGACGCTTTGCCGCAGCCGTCTTGGGGTTGGCGAAAATTTCCTGCACCGAGCCCTCTTCCATGACCACACCGCCGTCCAGGATGGCCACACTGTCGCAGATCTCTTCCACCACGCTCATCTGGTGGGTGATGACCACCACGGTGATGCCCAGCTTCTGGTTGATGTCCTTGATCAGGGTCAGGATGGAATGAGTGGTGTTGGGGTCCAGCGCACTGGTGGCCTCGTCGCACAGCAGCACCTTGGGGTTGGTGGCCAGGGCGCGGGCAATGGCAATGCGCTGCTTCTGGCCGCCGGACAGCTGGGCGGGGTAGGCGTTTGCCTTGTCGGGCAGGCCCACCATCTCCAGCAGCTCTTTGGCGCGCTTTTCGGCGTCGGCCTTTTTCACACCGGCCAGCTCCATGGGGAAACAGATGTTCTTCAGGCAGCTGCGCTGCATGAGCAGGTTGAACTGCTGGAAGATCATGGTGATCTCGCGGCGGCGCTCACGCAGGGCCGCCGGAGACAGGGTCTCCATGGCGGTGCCGTCGATCACCACGCTGCCCTCGGTGGGGCGCTCCAACAGGTTGATGCAACGCACCAGCGTGGATTTGCCCGCACCGGACATGCCAATGATGCCATAGATGGAACCATCCGGAATGGTCAGGTTGATGTCTTTCAGCGCGTTCACCGCGCCGTCCTTCATCTGGAAGGTCTTGGAAAGGTGTTTGATCTCGATCACAGAAATTGCTCCTTTTAGCCTTCGATGGGTGCCAGGCTGTCCTGCTTGCCGCCGTAGATGCCCATGGGCTCCACATGGATGCCGGCAACCGTCACCAGGTGAGTGCCGTGCTCTGTATTGAAGTCATCCAGATACGGCTGATGCTGGAAGTAGTTGGTGTCAACGGTGCCGTCCTCGACCACGTTGTTGGGGATGATGTAGTCATCGTACTCCTGGATGTCCAGCGTGATGCCCTTGGCGGCCAGGATCTCCTTGCAGACCTCCAGCACCTCGCAGTGGGGAGCCGGGGTAGCGGCGCAGCTCACGGTCTCGCCGTTCAGAGCGTCGTAGTCAACAGAAGCGTCATAGCCGTCGGTGGGGTTCTCCACAACGGACACCACGGAACCCTTATAGTTCTTATCCATGAAGTCCTTGACCTGCTGGCTCTGCAGGGCAGCGGCCAGAGCCTTGATCTTGGGCTCCTCCTGGTTGCCGTCCTTGCAGACCAGAACGTTGACGTAAGCGGAAGAGCCGTCCTCGATGGCCAGTGCATCGGTCGTGGGGTCCAGACCGGCAGAGATGGCGTAGTTGGAGTTGATGACGGCGTAGTCCTCGTCCTGCAGGACGTTGGGCACCTGAGCGGCCTCCACCTCGTCCACGGTGACGTTCAGGGGGTTCTCCTCAATGTCGTTCTTGGTGGCGGTCAGGCCTGCGTCTGCCTTCAGCTTGAAGAAGCCGTTCTTCTCCAGCAGGGTCAGGGCGCGGGCCTCGTTGGTGGTATCGTTGGGCACAGCCACCTTGATCTTATCCAGCTTAGCAGCGGCAGAAGATGCCACGCTGCCGGATGCAGCGGCGGAAGAAGCAGTGGAAGAAGAACCACCGCAGGCAGTCAGGGCAGCGGCTGCGGCTGCCACACCGGTAACTTTCAGAAAATCGCGACGAGTAATCATAGTTTTGTTCCCTCTCTATTGTTCTCTATTATGTACTGCGGCCCGCACGGCACCTTTCCGCGCGCAGCCTTGAACGGATGAATGAAAAAATGCCCCCGTCCTTACGAGCCTTAGACTCTGCAAGGACGGAGGCATGAACATACTTCCGTGGTACCACCTTGGTTCACTGTACCCTTACGGATACAGCCTCGATGCTGCGGCAGCGTGTACTGCTTACAGCCGGACGCTGTAACGGGCGCATCCCGTTGCGGGCTTAGCACTCCTGCGCCTCGTCCGCACGGCTCCGAGACCATTTTCAGCTTCCTGCTTCCTGCCCTTTTCCACCGCCCGGGCTCTCTGGTAAGGATCAATGCGAAGGCCTACTCTTCTCTTCACAGCCATTTTTGTGATATTGCATCTATAATAAACCACTCCGGCGGATTTGTCAACACCTACAACGAAGTTTTTTGGTAGGAAATTGGGCCTTCCGTCAGCCGGAGCGATGGCGCGGCGGCAGCGGGATGCTGAGCACCAGCGAGATGCCCACGGCCAGTGCCACCGCGACCTTGAAGGTGCTGATGCCGTTGGACAGCGCCAGTGCGTTGTCGCCCTGAATGAAATAGTAGGCCGTGTAGTAGATGCCTGCACCCGGCACCAGCGGGAAGATGCCGGAGAGCAGGAACACGGTCACAGGGGTCTTTTGCAGGATGGCGAACACGCGGGTGAGGATGGTGAGGGGAATCACCGCCAGCAGGCTGGCCGCAGCGGTGCCCAGCCCCAGCATGACGCACAGCTCATACACGAACCAGCCCATGGCACCCACCAGCGCACAGGTGGGCAGGCTCCGGCGGGGGCAGGCGAACAGGATGGCAAAGCTCAGGGTGCCGGTGCCGGCCAGCAGGAACTGGCCCATCAGCTCCCCGATCTGGGAATTGGTGAGAGAAATCATGCGACCACCACCCCCGTGAGCAGAGAATACAGGCTCAGCACAAGGCCGGTGCCGATGGCGATGCTGGCGGCGATGAGCAGCGCGTCGATCATGCGGATGGTGCCGGACAGGTAGTCGCCGTGCACGAAGTCGCGGATGCCCATGGTGAAGGCGATGCCGGGGGTCAGGATCATCAGCGCACCGATGATGGCATGGCTGGCCGAGGTATGCAGCGCCTGACACAGCAGGATGCACACCAGTGTGATGAGGGACGCGGTGGTGATCTTCTGGAAGCCGCCGGGCAGGCTGTACCGCCCGCACAGCAGCAGGTAGCCGCTGGCCGCCAGACCGGCCACGGCGGCAGCGATGGCGCTGCGCAGATCACCGCCAAAGATCATGGCAAAGCTGAACGCGCCGCCCATGCCGCTGACCAGCTGCACCCAGTCCTTGGGGAAGGGGATGCGCTGGGCGGCCGCCAGACGGTACTCGGCCTCCCCCAGCGACATATTGGTCTCGGCGATCTCGCGGGAAAGGGCGTTCACCGCCGCCACCCGGCCCAGATGGGTGGTGCGCACCGGCACGTTGCGCACTTCGCTGATCTCTGCGGTGCCGGCGCTGGCAAAAATGCCGTTGGTCAGTACATAAACATGGAATTCCCGCAGGTGGAAGGAGCGTGCCATGATCTCCATGGTCTGCTCCACCCGGAACACTTCCGCACCGTTCTCCAACAGGGTCTGCCCGGCCACCATGATAAAGTCCATGATGCGGCGGCGCAGTTCTTCGTCGGGATAAGCCTCTCTGCCCTTCATTGCCCGGCCTCCTTGAAAAAATAATATCGTCTTATTCTAACATGCGCGTGCCCGGCGCACAAGAGCAAAAAAGAAGAGCGGGGAAAACGCCCCCGCTCTCCGGAAACCGCATCAGATATAGTCCGAAATATAAGGGATCTTGTGGAACAACACATCGTCCAGCCGCTCCACGGCATCCTCCCGGCCCTCGATGCGCTCCAGCTCGAACAGACGTTCGGCGGTCTTGTAGCCCAGCAGCAGGGTGGAAAGGGTGCCGATGCCCATCTTCAGGTGGTATTCGGCGGGGGCATCGGTCAGGGTGCAGCCGCCGTCCGCAAACCGGATGCGGAAGGTGTGGTCGTTCCAGGGCAGCAGGTCGTCCTCGATCTCCAGATCAATGCACAGCTCGCCGCCGTCCGGGTCACAGGGGTAATCTTCCAGGAAGCTGGCCACATCCACGATGCGGCCCATGGCATAGGGGCGGATGGTCTCCTTGATGTCGCCGTCGTCTATCTCAAAGGCGATGGGTTCGCTGAAGTAGGTGTTGCCGTGCACTTCGTCGATCATGGAGTCGTGGGCGTGGATGTACTCCCACAGGCCCTTCTGTGCCTCGCGGTTCAGGTAGATCATTTCCTTGATGTGCATGATGTCGTTCTTGATCAGGTACACCATGTAGCCGCAGGGCTTGTCCTTTACATTATAATAGACGGCGACATTGGTGTCATCCTCGTCCCAGCGCCAGTACTCCTCCCAGGCCAGTGCGTTGCGGAACAGGCACCCGTGGGTGATGGAGGCAAAATGGGAGTGCAGCTCGTGGAACTCGGTGTTATCCCAGGCGACGCGCCGCACATAACCGGGGGCCGACACCTTGGTGGGGATCTGCCGGTCCTTGATGTTGTAGGTGATCTTGTTGGAGATGATCTCCCACCCCAGGTGGTGGTACAGCGGGATGGAGTAGGGGTAGAGCAAGGCAAAGCTCTTGCCCTCCTTGTGCATCTGGGTCAGGCCCTGGATCATGAGCCGCTTCATGATGCCGTTGCCGGTGTACTCCGGGTAGGTGCACACACTGGTCACAAAGCCCACATGGTAAACGGCGTCGTAGATGTTCATCTTCAGCGGGTAGACCGCGAACTGAGAGACAAGGTTTTCTCCGTCAAAGCAGCCCAGCACGTCCGCGCGCTCCAGCACGGGGAACTTGGACTGCTTGATCTCGTCGTCCTTCCATCCGGTGGCAGTGAGCTCATCTTCCGTGACCTGAAAGGTGTAACGCAAAAGGGCGTTGTACTGGTCCAGATCATCGGTCTCCAGATAACGATATGTATAATTTTCGGCAGGATTCATGCAAAACTTCCTCTCTCTGGCGGGTGACTGGTTGCCGAACAGTTCTATTATACACCCGCCGTATAAAACCGGGCAAGAACCATTTTCACAAAAATCTGCGGCACACAGCCTGCCAAACCACTGCATTTGCCGGAAAAACTGCTCTGCTGTGTGTTTTGCATTGCACCTGCTTTTTGAGTGTGGTATACTATGCCTGTTATGGAAAAATGCCGGTGCGGTGTGCCGGCCCAGCGATGAGGAAAAGGAAACGAACAATGAAAATTGGATTTGACAACGACAAATATCTTGCGATGCAGTCCGAGCATATCCGCGAGCGCATCCAGAAGTTTGACAACAAGCTGTATCTGGAGTTCGGCGGCAAGCTGTTCGACGACTATCATGCCTCCCGCGTGCTGCCGGGCTTCCAGCCGGACAGCAAGCTGCAGATGCTGCTGCAGCTGAAGGATCAGGCGGAGATCGTCATCGTCATCAGCGCCGAGGACATTGTGAGCAGCAAGATCCGCGGCGATTACGGCATCACCTACGATCTGGATGTGCTGCGCCTGATCGACGCCTTCCAGGGTGTGGGCCTGTATGTGGGCAGCGTGTGTGTGACCAAGTACACCGCTGCCCCGGAGGTGGAGGCCTTTGAAAAGCGCCTCAACGATCTGGGCATCCGCACCTTTCGCCACTATAAGATCGCCGGTTACCCCAACGACGTGGCCCACATCGTGAGCGACGAGGGCTATGGCCGCAACGACTACATTGAGACCGAGCGCCCGCTGGTGGTCATCACGGCCCCTGGCCCCGGCAGCGGTAAGATGGCCACCTGCCTGTCCCAGCTGTACCACGAGTACAAGCGGGGCGTGAAGGCCGGTTACGCCAAGTTCGAGACCTTCCCCATCTGGAACATTCCCCTGAAGCACCCGGTCAATCTGGCCTACGAGGCCGCCACCGCCGACCTGAACGATGTGAACATGATCGACCCCTTCCACCTGGAAGCCTATGGGGTCACCACCGTCAACTACAACCGAGACATCGAGATCTTCCCGGTGGTGAACGCCATGTTTGAGCTGATCGCCGGGAAGAGCCCCTACAAGAGCCCCACGGACATGGGCGTGAACATGGCAGGCAACTGCATCGTGGACGATGAGGTCTGCCGTGAGGCCTCCCGCAAGGAGATCGTGCGCCGCTACTTCAAGTGCCTGTGCCAGCAGAAGATCACCGGCACTGTGCATGAGAGCGAGCGCTACAAGCTGGAACTGCTGATGAATCAGGCGGGCCTGAACGTGGGCAGCCGTGCTGTGGAACAGCAGGCTCATGCCCGCAGCGAGGCCACCGGCGGCGCGCCTGCAACTGCCATTGAGCTGAGCGACGGCACTGTGATCACCGGCAAGACCGGCCCCCTGCTGGGCGCGACGGCCAGCGCCCTGATCAATGCCCTCAAGGCACTGGCCGGCATCCCGCAGGAGACCGACCTGGTCAGCGCTGCCGCCATCGAGCCCATCCAGACGCTCAAGACCAACTATCTGGGCGGCAAGAACCCCCGTCTGCACACCGACGAGATCCTGATCGCCCTGTCCAGCAGCGCCGCCACCAACGAGCTGGCAGCGGCTGCCCTGCACCAGCTGCCCAACCTCAAGGGCTGCGACGTGCACTCCACCGTGCTGCTGTCCGGCGTGGATACCGGCACCCTGAATCGTCTGGGCATGTACCTGACCTGTGACCCCGTCTACGAGGAAGAGGACCGCAAGTATCACAAGCGGTAAAGAATCAGACCTGTAAAGGGCCGCTGCACCAGTTGAGGTGCAGCGGCCCTTTTTTAAAATTTAAAAAAACGCATTTTTGCGGCAGAGGTGGGCTTATTCTGCGAAAACAAGGTGCCCGGAAGGGCCTCTGGGGGACAGCACAGAAAAGGCGCAGGGCTGCCCGGGGAAGTTTGCAAAATCCCTTGACAAAGCAGTACCGGGGGGGGGTATTATATAGTGGTAAGCGGCCCTATGATACAGTTTGGGGCTGCAAAAAAGATTGTGAGGTTGATTTTTATGTCTAACATCTCTCGTCGTAGCTTTCTGAAGGGTGCAGGCGTTGCGGCTCTGGCCGTGGCTGCTGCTGGTGTTCTGGCGGGCTGCTCTGACAAGGAGACCCCTGATACCGGCGCAAAGCGTGATGTGAAGCTGAAGTATCTCAGCACCAGTGCTGGTATGGTCTTTGGCGATGTCGTCATCCAGGTTCCTGCTCTGGCAACTACCGTGAGCTTTGCCACCATCTTGGCAAACAAGCCTGCAGCTGCTGAGGGCTACGACTTCATCAGCACCGAGGACGGGAAAATTGATGATAAGGGCATCGTTACCATCAACATGGTCAAGAAGCAGTCTCCCAAGGACGAAGTGAATGTCGAGTATAAGCTGGTCGATTTCGGTGAGGTATCCGATCTGCCGTCTACTGAGGCCAGCGAGAAGTACGGCGCAAAACTGAAGGTGTCCGTTGATGCTGGCACCACCAAGATCGATACCGCAAACCTGCTGCCTGCAAACAGCACCCTGGCCATCTGCGATGCTGCTCACATGCCCACCACTGAGGGCCTGGTGAACGGTGCTGTGGTCAATGGCGTTGCCACTGTCTACGTTTACAAGAAGTAAGACAGCTTGCTGAAAAGGCATTGACCCACAACAGAAGCTGATAGAAAAGCCCCGACAAAAGACCAGAGCCAGAAGGCCATTTACGGCTGGGCTCTGGTCTTTTGCTTTGCAAAACCATAAAAAGGAGCGGCTGTACACGGAACTTTCCGCATACAGCCGCTCCTTTTGGAATAAAACCGCTGTTGGCTTACTGCTTATCGGCGGTGCGGGCATAGAAGTTTGCCAGCACGGCACCGGAGATGTTGTGCCACACCGAGAACACGGCACCCGGGATGGTGGCCAGCGGGTACTGGGCAAAGTGGGCGGCAGCCAGGCTGGTGGCCAGGCCGGAGTTCTGCATACCGACCTCGATGGAGATGGCGCGGCACTTGGTGGAATCCAGCTTCAGGGCCTTGCCCACGGCGTAGCCGGTCAGGTAGCCCAGCAGGTTGTGCAGGACGACCACGACCAGGATCAGCAGGCCGCTGGTCATGATCTTGGCACTGTTGGCGGAGACCACGGCGCAGATGATCAGCACGATGGCGGTGGTGGACACCAGCGGCAGCACGCGCACGGCCTGCTGGGTGAACTCATGGAAGAAGTGGTTGACCACAAAGCCCAGTGCGATGGGAACCAGCACCACCTTGACGATGGAGAGGAACATGTTCACGGGGTTCACATCCACGCGCTGACCGGCGTACAGCAGGGTGAGCAGCGGGGTGAGCACAGGAGCCAGCACGGTGGAAACGGCGGTCATGCCGACGGACAGAGCAACATCGCCCTTGGACAGGTAGGTCATCACGTTGGAAGAGGTGCCGCCGGGGCAGGTGCCCACCAGAATGACGCCGATGGCCAGCTCGGTGGGCAGGTGGAACACCATGGTCAGCATCCATGCCAGGAAGGGCATGAGGGTGAACTGTGCCACGCAGCCTACGATGACGTCCTTCGGGCGGCTGAACACCACCTTGAAGTCATTGGGCTTCAGCGTCAGGCCCATGCCGAACATCACGATGCCCAGCAGGGTGTTCACCCAGCTGGTTTTGACCACGCTGAACGGGCCGGGGAAGAACAGGGCACCGGCTGCCACCACGATGACGATGGCGGCCATGTACTTACCCACAAAATCGCTTACTTTTTCCAGAGTTTTCATGTTGTTTCGTCCTTTCTGTTTTACAGGCTGTTCTTGCATGAAACATCCGGAATGGCCCGGTGCCGCAATAAAAAACGCCTTTGTCTCCCATCATAAGAGACAAAGGCGTGTACATCCTCTGCGGTACCACTCTTACTTGCCGGCCCGGTTTCCCGGTGGCCGGCCCCTCAGTGCACGTCCAACAACGTGCGGCTCCTGATAACGGAAGCCTGCCGTCCGGGCTTACCCACGGCAGCTGCCGTTTCAGCCCGAAAGCTCGGAGAGGATCTTCCCACGGGGTTCATGCACTGCCTTGCATCCACCGGCAGCTCTCTGAAGCACTCCACCCGGGTACTTGTTCTCGTCATAGCCGAATATTTCACTGACACGGAGTATACCCCTTTGCAGGCTCTGCGTCAAGGGGCTGCGGCCTGCTGTTTTTTCATGCCTGAAACCGCACAGAATAATCCGGTTCATCCAACTGAGCGAGTAGGATGTGAATATTCTGCTAAAAAATCTGTATGGAATTTGTGCAATCAAACAAAAGAAAAACGAATGTCGGTGATAGATCAACAAAAACCAGGAAAATCTACTTGCATGTCAAACAAAATACGTCTATAATAAAGTAAAGGAACGACGTCCGGCGTCATGACGTCTACAAAAGACATACGGCTTCCTTATAGAAGCTGTAAGCAAGCGGAGCAGAACGGAGTACAGATACGATGGCACAGGATCATAGCGTATTCAGCAACATTCAGGACAACCGCACTTCCTCCCTTGCAGAGCAGGTGGCGGATCAGATCAATCAGGTCATCATTGACCAGAACATCAATGCAGGCGAGAAGCTGCCCAACGAGTTTGAGCTGGCTGCCCGCCTGAACGTGGGGCGCGGCACCATTCGCGAAGCGGTCAAGCTGCTGGTGGCACGCAACTGTCTGGAGATCCGCCGGGGCAAGGGCACCTTTGTGGTGGAAAAGCCGGGTCAGATCGAGGACCCGCTGGGCTTTGCCTATGTAAAGGATAAGATCACGCTGGCGGTGGACCTGATGGAGCTGCGCCTGCAGCTGGAGCCGTGGGTGGCTCAGCTGGCCGCCCAGCGCATTGAGGAAAACGAAAAGGACACTCTGCGCCAGCTGTGTGAGCAGGTGGAGCACAAGATCCGTTCCGGCGAGGACCACGGCCCGGCCGACAAGGAATTCCACGCCTATGTGGCCCGCTGCACCCACAACAGTGTGATCACCGAGATCATGCCCGTGATCACCTATAGTATTGAGATGTTCACCAAGTTCAAGGCACCCCGCCTGCTGGAGGACACCATCCGCACCCACTGGCAGATCGCGGAGGCCATCTGCGCCAACGACCCCCAAAAAGCTTACGATAGCATGTATGAGCATGTGTCCGAAAACAGCGAGAGCATCGAGATTGTGCGGCGCATGAGCATGGAGCAGAACCAGAATCGTGATAATTAACAAAATATGAATTTTCCGTTTGTAAAATATGGAGAATTGGGTCAGACACCGTTGACAAGCTCTGTTGACGGTGTTATATTTTAGCCAACATAAGACGTCATACGTCACATGACGATGTGCGTCTTGGAAGAAAGCGAAGCATATACACAAGTGAAGAAGGAGATCTTACCATGAAAAACGTTATTTCTCGTCGTTCTTTCCTGAAGGCAGCCGGCATCATCGGCGCATCTGCTGCTCTGGCAGCCTGCGGCGGCTCTTCTGCCTCCACCGCCGGCAGCACGGCTGGCTCCACCGCTGGCGCTGCAGCTTCCGGTGAGTCCGTCACCTTCACCCTGTCCATGGTCGATAACGAGCAGTCCAACTACTACAAGGGCGCTCAGGCCATCGCGGACAGCGTGAACGAGGCCACCAACGGCCAGTTCCAGATCAAGGTCGTTGCAGGCGGCACCCTGGGCGGCGAGTCTGATACCCTGGATATGGCCATTCAGGGCGACCTGGACATCGCAAGCTGCGCAAACTCCGTGCTGGCAAACTACATCCCCGAGATGAGCATCCTGGACCAGGCTTTCCTGTGGGACAGCCAGGATCAGGCCAACTACGCTGTGCGCAATGAGCTGGGCGATCTGATCCAGGAGAAGGCAAACGCTCAGGGCATCCACGTCATCGGCTACATGGAGTCCGGCTTCCGTGATGTGTTCAGCAAGAAGCCCATCCAGACCATGGCAGACTTCAACGGCGTCAAGATCCGCACCATGCAGAACGACGGTCAGCTGCTGGCCTTCACCTCCTTCGGTGCAAACCCCGTTGCTCTGGCAGCCGGCGACCAGTTCACCGCTCTGCAGCAGAACACCATCGACGCCTGCGAGAACGCTGTGTCCAACTGCTGGGTCAACAAGTTCTATGAGGCTGGTGTCACCTCTGTCACCAAGACCCATCACTGCTTCGTGTACATCCCCCTGTGCATGAGCGATAACGCCTGGAACAAGATCCCCGACGACATGAAGGATACCTTTGTGGAGGCTGTCTGGGCTGGCTGCGAGAAGCAGTGGCAGTACCTGAACGAGGCCAACGACGAGGCCATTGGCCAGCTGGAAGGCGTGGGCGTCACCATGTACGACATCGACACCGACGAGCTGAAGGCTGCTTACGAGGCCAAGAAAGCTTCCTCCGGCGTGACCTACGACGAGACCTGGCAGGCCGCTGTGGATGCCGCCAAGGCAGCTCAGGCCTGATCGGAAAACACGCAAAAACGTAAACAAATTGCATAGATAGAACGCCTATCTGTGCCGCAGTTCACGGATGCAGCCTCAGAGACTGCATCCGCGGATTGCTGTCATACACAGGAGGAGCTTCCATGAAAGCACTAAAGAAAGTGGTTCGTGGTGTCACCCTGGCCGAGTTGTGGGCAACGGCCCTGACCTTTGTGATCATGGTCGTGTGCTACTTTATCTCGGTGGTGAACCGCAACTTTATCAAAGGGTCCATGCCCTGGACCGAGGAACTGGCCCTGTACTGCATGGTTTATATGGCCCTGATCGGCACCGAGCTGGGTCTGCGCGACGGCACGCAGGTGAGCGTGACCGCCCTGACCGAAAAGCTCAAGGGCACCATGGTCGGCAAAATCGTCAACTTCATCGCCAAAGTGGCCCTGATCGTGTTCTCCTGCACCATGCTGCGCTACAGCGTGGCCCTGGTGGCCAAGCAGATGAGCGCCGGTCAGACCACCCCGGTCATGAAGGTGCCTATGTACGTCATCTACATCTCGCTGGTCATCTCCTTTGCACTGATCGTCATCAACCAGATCCTGATGCTGGTGGGTGAGATGATGCACATCGACATGAGCGACATCACCAACATTGATGCCATCATCGACGGCATCATCAAGAAGAAGGAGGCGAAGTGATCATGAATGCTGGCGTTATCCTGTTTCTGATCTTCGCAGTCTGCGTTCTGATCGGAGTCCCCATTTCCATGTCCCTGGGCATCGGCTCTCTGGCCGCTGTGGCTCTGGGCAACCTGGGCGTTTCGCCTGCCGTTATCGCACAGCGCGTGTTCGGCGGCCTGCAGTCCACCTCCATCATGGCCATTGCCTTCTTCATCCTGGCCGGCAACCTGATGGCCGGCGGCGGCATCTCCCGTCGTATCGTCAACTTTGCAAACTGCCTCATCGGCAACATCCGCGGCGGCATGAGCGTGGCTCTGGTCATCGCCTGTGCCTTCTTCGCTGCTCTGTCCGGTTCCGCTCCCGCAACCGTCGTTGCTATCGGCTCCATGCTGTACGCTGACATGGTCAAGCAGGGCTACCCGGAGGACCGCACCGCCGGTCTGCTGGTCATCGCCGGCGGCCTGGGCCCGGTCATTCCCCCGTCCATCATCATGGTGCTGTACTGCACCCTGACCGGTGCGTCCGTCACCAACATGTTCAGCCAGGGCATGGTCATCGGCATTCTGATCATGATCGTCCTGATCCTGGAAGCTCTGTACTATGCTCACAAGGAAAAGTGGCCCAAGGCTGAGACCAAGCATACCGCCGGTGAGATCGGCAAGATCTTCCTGGAGGCTGTGCCTGCTCTGATGACCCCTGTTATCATCCTGGGCGGCATCTACTCCGGCCTGCTGACCGCTACCGAGTCCGCTGCTGTGGCCTGCGTGTGGGCTTTCATCGCCGGTGTGTTCATCTACAAGGAGATCAAGATCGCCGACCTGATCCCCATCCTGATGAAGTCTGCTAAGAGCGCTGCCATGATCCTGTTCATCATCGCAGCTTCCACCGCATTCTCCTGGGTGTTCACCTTCTCCGGTGCTTCCGCTGCTCTGGTGCAGCTGGTCGTCTCCATGAACCTGAACAAGACCCTGTTCTGCCTGGTCGTGGCCATCATCCTGCTGATCTTCGGCACCTTCATGGAAGGCACCGCCATCGCAGTTCTGCTGGTCCCCGTTCTGTGGCCGATCGCCGAGAGCATGGGCATCAACGTCATCCACTTTGGCATGATCCTGTGCATCTCCAACGTCATCGGTACCATGACCCCTCCCGTGGCCGTCAACATCTTCTCGGCTGTGCAGGTCACCCGCTCTGTGCGTGAACTGAAAATCGGCGAGATCTCCAAGGCTGAGATTCCCTTCTTCATCGGCTACGTTGCAGTGTTCTTCCTGTGCGTGTTCTCTGAGACCTTCTGCACCTTCCTGATCCGATAAGGAGTGATTCATGGTAACCATCAGAGACATCAAAACCATCTGCACCGCGCCGGAAGGCATCAACCTTCTGGTGGTGAAGGTGGAAACCAGCGAGCCGGGCCTGTATGGCCTGGGCTGCGGTACCTTCGCTTACCGGCATCTGGCCGTCAAGCTGGTGGTGGAAGAATATCTGCGCCCGCTGCTGATCGGCCGGGATGTTTCGGACATCAACGACATCTGGCAGCTCATGCACCAGAACGGCTACTGGCGCAATGGCCCCATCGAGAACAATGCGATCTCCGGTGTGGACATGGCCCTGTGGGACATCAAAGGCAAAATGGCCAACATGCCCCTGTACCAGCTGTTCGGCGGCAAGTGCCGGGAGGGCGTGCCGGTGTACCGCCACGTCGATGGCCGCGACCTGTCCGAGATCTGCGAGAACATCGCCAAGTACCGTGAGATCGGCGTCAAGACCATCCGCTGCCAGTGCGGCGGTTACGGCGGCAGCGAGTACGGCCATACCCCGGCCGGTGCACCGGTGGGCGCAAAGCCCGGCGTGTATCTGGACGGCAATGCCTACATCCGTGATACCGTCAAACTGTTCGACGGCATCCGCAGCAAGATGGGCGATGAGATCGGCCTGGTGCACGATGTGCACGAGCGCATCGCTCCGGCCGATGCCGTTCGTCTGGCCAAGGAGCTGGAGCCCTACCACCTGACCTTCCTGGAGGACCCCGTTTCTCTGGAGCAGGTGGAGTACATCCGCCAGATCAAGAACGCTTCTTCCATTCCCATCGCGGAAGGCGAGCTGTTCAACAACCCCTACGAGTACCGCACCCTCATCACCGAGCGCCTGATCGACTACATCCGTGTGCACATCACCCAGGTGGGCGGCATCACTCCCGCCCGCAAGCTGCAGATCTTTGCAGAGCAGTTCGGCGTGCGCACCGCATGGCATGGCCCCGGCGATATGTCCCCGCTGGCTCATGCAGCCAACGTTCACATCGACCTGGCTGCCCCGAACTTCGGTGTGCAGGAGTGGTCCGGCATTGAGCCGCCCAACTTCGTCATCCAGAAGCTGAAGGGACCCCATGGTGCTCTGCTGGAGGTGTTCCCCGGTCTGCCCGAGTACAAGGACGGCTACGTTTACGCAAACGACAAGCCCGGCCTTGGCGTGGACCTGATCGAGAAGGAAGCCGAGAAGTACCCCTGCGAAAATACCGTAACGACCTGGACGCAGACCCGCCGCATGGACGGCGTGCTGCAGACTCCGTAAGAAACTGTAAAGAACATCTTGTTTTGGAGGCATAAAAATGGTTAATAGTCTGTTTGATATCACCGGCAAGAAAGCAATCGTTACCGGTGGCACCCGCGGCCTGGGCAAGGGCATGGCAGAGGGCCTGATGGAGTCCGGCGCAGAAGTGGCGATCATCGGCACTTCCGACAAGGTCTATCAGGTTGCCGACGAGTTCAAGGCACGCGGCTTTGTGTGCTACGGCGTCAAGGCGGACCTGTCCGACCGTGACCAGTGCAACGAAGCATTCAACAAGTGCGTGGAGCTGCTGGGCGACCTGGACATCCTGGTGCCTGCCCACGGCATCCAGCGCCGTCACCCCTCCAACGAGTTCCCCGACAAGGATTGGGATGATGTGATCAACACCAACCTGAACTCCGTGTTCTGGCTGTCCCGTGCTGCTTCCAACATCTTCAAGGCCAAGGGCTACGGCAAGATCATCATGATCGCCTCCATGTGCTCCTGGTTTGGCGGCAAGACCGTGCCCGCTTACTCCGCTGCAAAGGGCGGCGTGATGCAGCTGTGCAAGGCCTTCAGCAACGACTTGCTGCAGTACGGCATCAACGTCAACGCCATCGCTCCGGGCTACATGGACACCGAAATGAACGTGGCCCTGACCGACCCGAAGAACCCCAAGTTCACCCAGCAGCGTTACGACGAGCTGACCCAGCGCATTCCCGCTCACCGCTGGGGCACCCCCGATGACATGAAGGGCTGCTGCATCTTCCTGGCTTCTCATGCCAGCGACTACCTGGGCGGTGCCATCATCCCTGTGGATGGCGGCTATCTGGTTATGTGATTCTCCTTCTTCCATATATGCATCGTTAGCCAAATGAGAGAGGGCCTTCTCCGGCGCAAGCCGGGGGAGGCCCTCTCTCATTTGCAGAACAAGTATATCAACATTTTTGATAAAGACCGGAAAATGATTGAGTTTTTTCATGAACCGTGCTACACTGGAACCACGTTCCGACCGAATCACAGAATAGGAGAAAAAGGATTTATGGATAAAAAACACAGCAAACGAAGTGCCTTTTCCGGCAAGATCGGCTTTGTGCTGAGTGCCGCAGGCGCTTCGGTGGGTCTGGGCAACATCTGGCGTTTCCCGTATCTCGCCGCAAAATACGGCGGTGGAATTTTTCTGTTGGTGTACATCGTGCTGGCCGTCACGTTTGGCTATACCATGATCGTGGCCGAAACAGCGCTTGGCCGCATGACCAAAAAGAGCCCGGTGGGGGCATTTGGCACATTCGGCAAAAGCGGCAGGCTGAAATTCGGCGGCTGGATCAATGCAGTCATTCCCATTCTGATCGTACCGTATTATTCGGTCATTGGCGGCTGGGTCATCCGGTATCTTTCCGCGTATGTCAGCGGCCACGGCAGTGAGCTGGCACAGGACGGCTATTTTTCCGGCTTTATTTCCAGCGGTCTGTCTGCAGAGGTGTGTTTCCTCATCTTTACCATTTTTACGCTGGTCATCATTTTTGCCGGGGTACGCAATGGTGTGGAACGGGTGTCCAAGCTGATGATGCCGGTTCTGGTGGTCCTGTCGGTGATCATTGCCGTTTACTCGGTCACCCGTCCGGGTGCACTGGCAGGCGTTAAGTACTTCCTGGTGCCCAACGTGGCCAATTTTTCCTGGATGACCGTCGTCACCGCCATGGGGCAGATGTTCTACTCGCTGTCCATTGCCATGGGCATTCTCGTGACCTTTGGTTCCTACATGAAAGAGGACGTTTCCATTGAGGAATCCACCGAGAACGTCGAGGTCTTTGATACGGCCATTGCCATCATGGCAGGTCTGATGATCATTCCGGCAGTGTTCTCCTTCTCCGGCGGTGACCCGGATACCCTGCAGGCAGGTCCCTCGCTGATGTTCATCACCATTCCCAAAGTGTTCGAGAGCATGGGGTTCGGCCACGTTGTCGGCGTGCTGTTCTTCCTTCTGGTCCTTTTTGCTGCGGTCACAAGCTCCATTGCTCTGACCGAGAGCGCCGTTTCCACCTTTGAGGATGAATTGGGCTGGAGCCGCCAGAAAGCGACCGGCTGCATTGGCGTCATTATGGTGGCACTGGGCAGTCTGTCGGCCCTGGGCTATGGTCCTCTGGCCGGTGTGACGGTGTTCGGGATGCAGTTCCTGGATTTCTTCGATTTCCTGACAAACTCGGTCATGATGCCCATTGCGGCCATTGCCACCTGCCTGCTGGTGTCGCGGGTCATCGGGGTGGAAAAGATCGAAGTGGAGGTCACCGCCGACGGGAAACCGTTCCGTCGGAAAAAGATCTTCAACTTTATGATCCGCTATCTGTGCCCCGTGTTCGCGGCCATCATTCTGGTGAGCTCTGTGGCCAATGCTCTGGGCTGGATCTCGATGTAAGGATAAGAATGTACGATATGTGCATCTTTCGATGGATGAGATGGAAGAACTGGTCGGCAAGATAGCGGCATCTTCTTAAAACAAACAGCGGCAGTTTTCCGAAAACGGAAATCTGCCGCTGTTTTATATCATGTCCCGGACAGGAGTCGAACCTGCGGCCTTCCCCTTAGGAGTAGGGGCTGAAGCCATAAATCCTAGGCAAAAGTAGGTAAAACAAGTA
>ERZ1673703.395-NODE-395-length-53637-cov-37.361222_pt1 | contig 53637 bp, 52 predicted proteins | sample MGYA00580233_ERZ1673703 | MGnify/ENA primary metagenome ERZ1673703 (study PRJEB41218, sample SAMN15661748) | gut metagenome | host: Homo sapiens | place: Canada: London | collected 2015-08-20/2019-03-30 | study: EMG produced TPA metagenomics assembly of... | reverse complement strand
TCTTTGAAGTCGATAGCAAATAATTTTACGAATGGATTTTCCGTAGCCATAATAACCCTCCAAGAAAAAAGGCGGCAGAGAAGTCACTCCCTGCCGCCATATACAAAGTTTTATGCCGCATGAACGATGGTGAATCTGCGGCTGCTTACATTTTTGCTGTACCGATTGAAAATATCGGGCTGTTCTTTCTTCAAACGCTGGGAATCCACACGCTTGCTTTCGGAGGACACCCACGATACCTTATAACCCGGTGCTGTTCCATAGGCGGCATCCTGCATTTGCAGCTTGACCTGCTGCTCGATGGCCGTTTTCTCCTGTTCCATCTGCTCGATTTGGTCGGAAAGCTCCTGCCGCTTATCCAGAAGTCCATGCAGAGCACTCAGGTCAGCGGTCTTATCCCGGTTATCCACCTCATACATCTGGTTGATCTGCTGGGTGTCACACTCGCAACCGTTAGGTGCAGGGGGAATCTGGGGCACAACATAGTTCGTCCAGAAACGTTCTTCCTCATCAATGAGATCAGAAAGCACTTGCTTATCCGTCACGATTTTGTGGATCACCAGCTCTCTGCCGAAAATCAGAGCCGCCACATACCAGCAGTCGAAACCGCTGACGGCTAAGTAGTGGTCAACCTGCGCCAGATAGTGAGCCGGGATTTTGCCATCTGCCCATTTGTCCGCAGAAAACGGCGAGACTGTCTTGCACTCCAGCCCGGCCTTCTGTCCAACGATCAGGCGGTCAAAGTCTGCCAGAAGCAGCGGATGTTCCTCGCTCTGGTAGATAGCGTTTGCACGGCGCACCTTAAAACCCGTTTCTTCGGAGAACCGCTGCGCCACATAATCCTCCAAATCACGACCCTGCCGCATGGCTTCGTTGTCGATATTTTCAATGGTATCGCTGATTTTATCGTGGTAAACCTGAAATGCCGAACGGTAGGGATTCAGGCCAAGGATAGCTCCGGCATCCGTGCCGGTAATGCCGCATTTGCGGTAACGGAGCCAATCTTCTTTGGGTAAATTCAATGTAGATACAAGCCTTTTCATGCAATGTTCAACCTCTCTTTCATCTGTTCTTCTACAATGGAGAAATCATATTCCACCAAGTCTTTGATAATGGTGGAAAACTCGTCTACCAAGGTACGGTCATCATCCAGCCAGAGGGCATACAGGAAATCCAGAATATTCCGCTGCACCCGGAGATGGTTCCAGAAACGCTCGTCCATCTGCTTTTCGGTGTCCAGCGTAATCAGGGCACTGACGATGGTGCTTTTCATCGTGATCTCGTATGCTGTGGTGCAGGTAGGTTTTGGAAAATTGATTTCGATGCGGTCAAGGAACTCAGAAAATTCCCGGACAGCCCGGTTGCTCACATCATTCATAGTTTACTCCTTTAGGCTGCTGCCAGCACCATCTTGTAAGCCTTGTCGATCATGGGATTGCCCTCTGCGGTGCGCAGGAACAGATTTTCGTTGTAGTTGCGAGTTTTACGGATGGGGTCTGCATGGGTAGCAAAGTCGGAAACAGCGTTCACGAACCGCCAGCCGTTTTTGCCGACCCATTCCAGATCGGGTGCATTATAATAGCGAGCCTTCAAATCTTCCTGCAAGCGCAGGTTGTTCTTCCGCTGACCATCGGTTAAGTCTTCCGTGATGGGGAAGAACTCGTTGATAAACTCCTGCACCTTGCGGTCAGACAGCTTGATGGTGGTCAGCTCATGGATACCTTTGCCCAGCTCCCCCATGTAGCTGTTGGCAAGCTGTAAGGTCTCACGGGCATCCTGCACCCGGAGCAGAACATTTTCGGTATGGCGGGCAGTCCAGATGCGCTTTGCAGTACCCAGAGCCAGATTCAGGGTGTTCTGGCAGACCACACGAACCGGGGTCATAGCGACTTTTACACCAGAACTGCCATCGTGACTGTTAAAGAGCACAAGATATGGGGTTACTTCATCTCCGGCGATGATGTACTTCTCCGGCAGCTTCGCCAGCATCCATACCTTCTTGCCGCCCTGTAAAGAGCCTGCGGTTTCATAGGTGACACCCTCACCAAGCAAGTCATCGGTAAATTGGAATGCTTCTTCGTTCTGCACAATGCGGTAGCGGTCAGACACCACACCCAGAACAGCATCATCGGTGCTGCGGACATTGGCACGATAGCCGGGGATCATAGCACCCGTGCCAGAATAGATGTTGCGGCTTTCCACCTGCCAATCCAGACCAGCCAGCTCCAAGGCTTCACGGCTTGCAGGGGCATCCATAACGATACGGCCAAGGCCATGCCACGGAGTTTCACGGACAGAGAACATGGTTTCAACATTTGCGGGCATAGTAAAATCTCCTTTTTGATTTGTTTTCGTTAGTTTTTCTTTTCAACTTCTTCAGCAATCAGCACGAGGACTTCAACAAGAACCGTGCCAAGTTTCTGAATGAGCTCAGGTAAAAAGTTCATGGGGACATCTCCTTTCTGTGCGGATGCGGCTTAGAACGAAACCGTAATAGTGATGATAACAACGATGATACGGAACAGCATAGAAAATCACCTCCAGACATAAAAATAGCCCCTGAGTCTTTCGGCTCAGAGGTTTGTGTTCACCTTTATATTATCTGGCTAAAATTTTTGATTTTGAAACATATCGGCTTGCCTTTTGCCATATGTACGATAAAATAGTGGTGGAGGTGTTATCTTATGATTGAATTTGGCGATATTTTTGACAAAACAGGTGAAACTCGTATTAAAAACACGCTTCCACCTGAACTTGCATCACTTCCTCAGCAATTTCATGAAAACCCAAAAGCTGCTGGAAAGACTTTTTCGATTGAAGATGTTCTTCAACCGATTCTCGATCTTTGTACAGGTTCATCTCATGAAGATTCATGCCAGAAATTTTTAGGCGTTTCCTCTCTTATGTCATCGCTATTACCATACAGCATCCCTCCGTCTTCCAACAGCTACTCACCTTTCACCACTACGAATGAATATGCCGAAGCCGCTGCCACTTCTGATGCAAACAACATTTCTAGACGTTCCATTAAGGTTGATACATCCGCTCCTGAATTATATAAAGCTCTAAACATTCCGTTCTTGTCCCCACCGTCTTTTTCTGTAAATGATTATCTTAGCCGTCTCTGTCATTTTTACAGTTATAGTCCTACTTATGATGAATTTTGTTCAGATTTCATTAGTGACATAGCAGATGCCCTTATATTCAACTTACGGTATATTCAGTTAAAATCTTCATTCGATGACCTTCAAGCACAGTATCCTGATGTCAAGTTGAAAGCTGTTCAGCTGGATAAAACATTGCTAGACGAAGAGTCATGGCCTATTTGGAATGAGAAGTCAGACTGCTCTGAACTGATACGCAAATACAACGATATTTACGTTACAGATTTGGATTATCTTCCTTGCGAATACAGCGCATCTTTGAAATCATTCTGCAATACCATTATTCCGACGGACATGATTCATGCCTCTTTTTGTAAATATTCTATGTCTGCTTTCCTCTCCCCCTCTACATCAAACCCATTTTTGACTTTTATAGGATTAAAAGACATCGCTGGCACAGAAAAATACTATACCTCAAGAGCCTTATTCAGCAGCACACATCGAACATTTCGTGCCATGCTAGATGGTCTTAGTTCAGACTTCGATCTTTCTCCAAAATCCGAAGACCGATGGTACTTAGAGAAACTTTTTGGTTTCAATACCGTTTTAGCCCTTTTCCCTTTTTATGGTGAAGAAACCCGTTCCATCCCAGAAGCTTTTGATATTTCTGTTCAAATACTAAAAGTTCTTATGAAGTGCAAACCTCCAAGGCTCCGAATCTATCTAGCCTCCACCGTTTCAACCGCTGCACTCCTAATGAAATATGACAATGAACAGAAAAAGACATCCTGCACAAATCTATATCGTCCAAGTTTTGCCTCCACTTTAATCGAGCCTCTTGCCAAAACCATAGAGTTCTTCAACAGTGCCTATGATGCTCTTCTAAATCTTTCCTATAACTTAGTTCGGGAGCATATCATTGATGCGGAAGACCTTCTTGCTCGAAATGAATCTTCGTTCACTCTCCCGGCCTCGTTCATAGCAAAATCATCTTTCTATCAGCTTCCCGTTGAAAATATACAGGCTTGTTCTGCATTGTATGCCCCGATTCACATAGAGAAAATGCTTGAATATTTTCCAACCACTGATGCTATTAAAAAGGAATTCAACTTGCGCTCTGATATGTTATCTGGATTTTCCGCATTACAAACCACTGCACTTATAGAAGTCCTTAAAAATTACAAAATCCCACTTCTACCCACAAAAAGCAAACGTTGACGGTTATTAAATCGGCCTTTGAGCAAATAAAGCTCATGGGCCGATTTTTTTGCCTTACAGCTCACTCCAGATTACGAAAATTTCGTATGTCATCGAATTTATTCGATCTGTGGTATCTTATTCTCACAGAAAGGAGGCCACAACAATGAGCCAATATTTATCAGAAGATATTAAGCAACCTATCGTTCATAGTCCACCCGGTTCACCCAGAAATGTCTACTTGCTCAAGGCTCCCACAGGATCTGGTAAAACCACCTTCTTTATCAAAGACCTTGTACCGGAGGCCCGACGACGAGGACAGGCAGTACTCTTGATTGTCAACCGTTGTGTTCTAACAGAGCAGCTCATCAACATCTACCTGAAAGAGTTGGGCATACCGCCCGGAGCTATTGAATTTCCCCAAGAGGGGATTTATCCGCTAGGAGACCTCGTGGTGTGCTCATACCAGTACATGGCTCGAAGACTTCAAGACAAGGACACTCCGAACATTAAAATCGGACCTTTTGAAGCCAAAGAGTACGCCTTTGTGGTTTGTGACGAATGCCACTATTTCATTGCAGATTCGGTGTTCACCACAGATTCGGCTCCTCTCGTGAATCTTCCCAAGGTCTTTGCTCAGTCTGTCCGCATCTATGCCTCAGCTACTATGAACCCTGTCCGAAATGTCATTTTGAAGATGGAGCAAGTTGTAGATTTGGCGGAAAATTTTCCTTATTGGGAAATTTCACCCGGCTTCAGGTATGCCAGAAACAATATGATCTCACAGATATATAGCAACTACAATGGCTTGCTACAACGTGCTCCTTTCTTTGAGGTCATGGGTGCAGAGCCTGATTACAGCTATCTGCACCCTCGCATCCTTGCCGATGGTCAAGCCCTTTGGGATGATGTGATTGAACAACATGAAGCTCATCGGCTCCATAAGGCAGTTCTCTTCGTTGACTCCAAACGGCAGGGAACAGACTGCAAGAACACGCTAAACCAGCATAGTATATCCGCTGCTTTCATTTTTTCAGAAGCATCCTCTGGGTCATATTCCATGGACGAGTTAGACAAAAAGGTGCTTGAGGAAATCAAGGCCAAAAATCGCTTTGAGTCAGTTTCAGTGTTGATTGCCACTTCCATACTGGATAACGGCACGAACCTGATTGATAGGGACATTACCCATTTGTACATTTCCGGCACCGAGTACATGGCCGCTGTCCAGCAAGCTGGGCGTGTGCGGATGTATGAAGAAGGCCAAACGCTCGAATTAGTGATTCCTCGCAGAGCTAAAAACTACTTTTCGTCCAGAATCTCCCAATGGGCTCGTCAAGAGAATCTACTCAACAAGTGGTTAGATGCTGATACAAAAACCAGAGAAAGTATGTCCTTTAACGGCGAATTGGATTTTTTGAAAAGGCAATTTTCTTATAATGGAGGTACTCGTCCACAAACCAGTGTCTTTACGTTCGCAGCCCTTAACTACTACATTTCCGATGCCCGTAATAGCATAGCTCTGTTGGAAAAAGATTCTGATGCTTACATTCAAAAGGTTCTACGATGGTTTGGCTTTGACTTAGATGACACTGAGGCTGTTGATGAAAACCCCCGTCATCAAAATGCGGCCATTGAACAGCTTCAAGCACTTCTGGAAGAAACGGAATCGAAGCCGCTCAATAGTGAAAGCTGGACCAACTTCCGTAAGCAGCTCCGTAGCTTGCATGAAGCAGCTGGGGGAGAAGTTCTTTGTAGCGGAAAGAAAGATCGGACACCGGGAACTCATGTTATTGTAGAGCTTCTGGAATTATACGGCTACCAAGTTAAAGCAAACGCCAAGTTAAAGTTAAAATATATCGTTAAGGAGGACACTAAAGAATGATTTACACCCATATCTCCAATGAGGGCTATTATGTAGCCCTCTCCCGAAAACAAGCTGAAATCACTTTGCAGCAGTCGCATGGAATTTTACATGAGTGCATCTCATCCAGCGATTGCCTAGACCTTCTCCAACGAGAAGCTAAAAGCCGCCATGCACATCCCCCATCCAAAATCGTGTTGGGAAAGCTTACGAGCTGGGACTATATCCCCTGTTTCATCTGGTCTGAATCTGTCGCAAACACTAAGTTTGTCTTCAAGGGTACTGGTGAGGTTCAGGTCTGGTTCAACGAACAACTGACCGGAACCTATAAGAACTCCTACGCCGTAGATTTCAAAAGCAGCCTTATAATCGAAGTGTTGCAAAAAGTAGGCTATATTCCTCTCTATTCCTTTGCTCAGAAGAAACGAGTTTACTTAAATCAATCCGGCAAGATTTGTCAGTGGGTTACTGTGCAGCAGCTGTTACCGCTAGAAGACCACTCCCCTCGCCCAAAACTGTCCAAGCCTTAATTATACTCGCAGACACTTTTATCACCAAGGAGGAAATTTATGAACACCAATCTCAACATTCATTCTGCCACTTTTGCGGTTCCGTTTAACCTCACTGACGATATCAATCGGGATCCAAGTTCCTTGTCTGGCAGTGATACACACACCAAAAAATCTGTTCCACCTGTTCCTCTCCATGAAAAGTTTCTTTTGAGTATTCCTGAAGCCGCCGCATATTTCGGTATCGGTCAGAACCGCATTTCCGAGCTTGCCTTGCAGGATGGCTGCAAGTTTGTTGTATTCGTGGGCAATACAAAACGCATCAAACGTAAAAAGTTTGAGGAGTTTTTGGACGAGCAATACGCCATCTAACACGAAATAACGCACTCTAAGACTTGATTGCGATTCGCCCACATGGTAAAATGGATTTGCTGTGTGGGCTTCTTTTTTACTCAAGAAATGAAAGGAGCCGCAACATGGGAAAAGATCTTAAAGGAAAAGAGCTTGGGAAAGGACTTGGTCAACGAAAAGAAGATGGCCTGTATTATGCTCGTTGCCGAAATTATCGCGGTGAGCGTAGAGAACGCTGCTTCAAGACCCTGCCAGAAGCCAAAAATTGGCGGCAAGAACAGCTCTATCTACGCTTACACCCCGAAAGCCGAGCTGTAGTATCACCCGACATGACTGTGAACGCATGGTTCAACCGCTGGCTGAAGGATGTCGTTGGCAACCTTGCTCCGAATACGCTTCGGAATTATCGTGAACGCTACGAACATAATGTTCAGCCGTTTATCGGTTCTATGCTGCTGCGAGATGTCAAGCCTATGGACTGCCAGATGATCCTGAATGCCATGGAGAGCGACTACGCTGGTTCTACCATCCGCCAAACCTATGTGACGATGGGCACATTTTTCAAGAGTGCCAAAGATAATGGCTTTATCGACCGTCATCCTATGGATGGTGTCCGCTATACGAAACCTGTCCGGGCGGTTGATGACATCCACTTTCTGACTGTGGATGAGCAGAAACGGTTTCTGGAAGCTGCCAAAGGCTCCCACAACTATGCTCAGTACGCACTGATTCTGGAAACTGGCTTGCGTACTGGTGAAATGATCGGTCTGACATGGGATGCTATTAACTGGGAGAAACGCACCCTGACGGTCAACAAGACCTTGGAGTTCCGCTACAAGCAAGACGAATGGCGTGCTGGCCCTCCGAAAACGGAATCTAGCTATCGCACCATTCCTTTGACTGACACCGCTTACGGCATCCTGCGGGAAATCTACGACACCAGAGAATACCGCAACGAATCGAACGGCCTGTCCACTGTCCTGACCTTTATGGATCGTAAGACTGGTCAGAAGCGAAAGTTGGTCATGCGTGATCTGGTGTTCATCAACTGGCGCACCGGAATGCCTGCCAAGAACAGCTCCTACGACACCCACCTCTACAAGCTGTGCGACGAAGCAGGGATCAAACGTTTCTGTATGCACGCTCTGCGTCATACATACGCTACTCGTGCCATTGAGAGCGGAATGCAGCCCAAAGTCCTGCAAAAGCTGCTGGGTCATGCCAGCAGCAAAACAACAATGGATCGGTATGTCCATGTAACCGACGATTCCATGCAGAAAGCCGTAGCGCAGTTCGCAAAGGCGCAGGAAGCACAAAAAGGGTGAGAAAAGGGTGAGTGAATCCGATTTACCCACCCAACGCCAAATTCAGTTTTCACAAAAAACAACTTATATCCGTACAATATAGCTGTTTATCATCTACATCATAAAAGGAGAAATCACAACTATGAAATTAGGTATCGTCGGCCTGCCGAACGTCGGCAAGTCTACCCTGTTCAACGCCATCACCTCCACCAAGAACGCGGAGGCGGCCAACTATCCTTTCTGCACCATCGAGCCCAACAGCGGCATCGTGGCCGTGCCGGACAAGCGGCTGGACAAGCTGGCCGAGGTGTGGCAGACCAACAAAAAGACCCCCGCCATCGTGGAGTTCGTGGACATCGCCGGTCTGGTGAAGGGTGCCAGCCAGGGTGCCGGCCTGGGCAACAAGTTCCTGGGCCACATCCGCGAGTGCGACGCCATCGTGCATGTGGTGCGCTGCTTTGACGACGACAACATCATCCATGTGGTGGAGGACGTCTCCAAGGCCGAGGCCGTGGATCCTATTTCCGACATTGACGCCATCGACTACGAGCTGATCCTGTCCGACCTGGAAGTGGTGCAGAACCGCGCCGGCCGCATGGCCAAGGCCGCCAAGAGCGGCAACAACAAGGGTGCCGCCGCCGAGGCCGCCTGGCTGCAGCAGCTTGCCGACCACCTGAGCGCCGGCAAGCCCGCCCGCAGCTTCGACTTTGACGAGGGTGACGCCGAGCAGCAGGCTGTGCTGCACGAAATGGGCCTGCTGAGCGCAAAGCCGGTGCTGTACGCCTGCAACGTGGGCGAGGATGACCTGATGGAGGGCATCGAGAACAATAAGTATGTTCCGCTGGTGGCCGCCCGCGCCAAGGAAGAGGGCGCCCGTTACATCCCCATCTGCGCCAAGACCGAAGAGGACATTGCCGACTACTCCCCCGAGGAGAAGAAGGAATTCCTGGCTGAGATGGGCATCGAGGCCAGCGGCCTGGACAACCTGATCACCGCCAGCTACGACCTGCTGGGCCTGATCTCCTTCCTGACCGACGGCAAGAAGGAGTGCCGCGCCTGGACCATCCGCAAGGGCACCAAGGCCCCGCAGGCTGCCGGCAAGATCCACAGCGACTTCGAGCGCGGCTTCATCCGTGCCAGCGTCATTGGCTACAGCGATCTGGAAGCCAACAACTTCGACTACGCCGCCGTCAAGGCCAAGGGCCTGCAGCGCACCGAAGGCAAGGAGTACGTCGTGAACGACGGCGACGTCATCGAGTTCCTGTTCAACGTGTAAGGAGAGTTCTATGATCTTTGGTATTATGGGCGCAATGCCCGATGAAGTCGATCAGCTGTGTGCCCGCTTGGAAAACGTCACCGTGGAACCCTACGGCGGCGTGGAGTACCACAAGGGCACGCTGGCAGGCAAGCAGGTGGTGGTGTGCTGTGCCGGCATGGGCAAGGCCAACGCCGCCGCCACCACCCAGGTGCTCATCACCAAGTTCGGTGCCGAGAAGATCATCTTCTCCGGCATTGCAGGCAACATGACCTCGAAGATCGGCATCGGCGATGTGGTCATCGGCAAGACCGTGCTGTACCACGACGCCCAGCTGGACATGATCTGCCAGAACCCGCCCTTCCTGAAGGAATATACCGGTGACCCGGAGCTGATCGCCGCCGCCGAAAAGGCCTGTGCCGAGGCCGGTGTCAAGGCACTGGTGGGCAAGATCGCCACCGGCGACCTGTTTGTGGGCGACAGCGCCACCAAGGCCGCCATCGAGGCCAAGTGTGCCCCGGACTGCGTGGAGATGGAAGGTGCAGCCGTGAGCCAGATCGCCGCCAAGAACGGCGTGCCCTGCGTCATCCTGCGCGCCATGAGCGACAATGCCGACGAGGACGGCCACGAGGTGCTGGTGGTCAAGAAGTTCAGCATCGCAGAGTACGTTGCCACCGCCACGAAGATCGTGGCCGCCATGGTGGAAGCACTGTAAAATACAAAACCCTCTCAGTCAATGCGTCGCATTGCCAGCTCCCCCGAAAGGGGGGAGCTTTTGACATTCCGGAAAAGTTTTCCGTTTTGCCAAGGGCTCGCCCTTCGGGAGAGCTGGCGAACAACGTGAGCCTGAGAGGGTTTCTTTTTTACAAAAACTGTTCCAGCCGGACGCGGTTGTCCTCTTCAAATTCCATCAGCCGCTGGGCAAGGCGCTTGGTGCCGGGTGCGGCATTGGGGTAGTCCTTCTGTGCCTTCACGCAGTCCACCACTCCCATGCCGCTGCCCTGGGTCAGCATCTCGGCCAGGTTGCGGGTGGACTTGTCGGTCAGGGTCTTCATGCTGATGCCCATCTTCGTGTTGAATTTTGCCATGGCGCTCTGGCCCTGGGCGGTGCCGCCGCAGGCTTCCATGGCGGTGTGGGCCTCCTGATTGAGCTGGTGGTAGAGGTTGCGCTGGCGCAGCAGCTCCGCCTTGAACTGGGTGTCGTCGGTCATAGGCACGATCTGTTCCAGCGTGTTCTTGCCCATTTCGGTGTTCTGCACCACGGCTTCCAGGAGATTGAGGTTGTCGTTTTTCTGGTTTTCCATACAAAAAGCCCCCTTTGGCAGCCAGTGTGCGCCAAAAGGGGCTTTTCTATACATGATCGTTATTCGGCACAGCCGATCCGGTCGCCGCCGGAAGCCTGCACCTTGCGCAGGCGGGCATCGCACAGCTCGTAGAGGGCGGGCCAGTTCTTGGCCTCTACCTCGTCCAGCCCGGCGGCCGCGCCGCTCATGGTGAACTGCACCCGGTGCATCATGCCGGTGGTGGTGATGCACTCGTGCGGCATCTGCTCGTACAGCTCCTGCATCCGGGCCGCCAGCTGCGGGCCGGTGGTGTCCACGCTGCCCACCACAAAAATGCTGCCGGTCAGACGGCACACCACCTGGTGCAGGGGGGTGTCGTAGTGCTTTTTCCACTGGTTGCCCACAAAGCAATGGAGCTGGTCCATCACCGGCTGGCCGTAAGTATCGCAGAGCTGAGGGCCCTTGTCCAGAGCCACCAGGGCCACAGCGGCGCTGCGGCCCTGCCGGGCCCACTGTTCCAGCTTTGCGCCGAACACCCGCTCCAGATACTGGCGGTTGTACACACCGGTCAGAAAATCGTGGCTCATATCGTCGCGGCACAGCTCCCGTTCCCGGGGCGTCATGCGCTCTTCGGGCAGGACATTGCCTGCCAGCGGTGCCGACATCTGCAGCTTCCAGCGCTTGCCGTCCGCTTCCACGATGCGGTGCAGCACGCAGTCCACCCGTCCGCCGCGCAGCTCATAGTCCACCTGCAGGCTTTCGTCCTGCCAGCCGGGTTCCGGCTGTTCTTCGGTCAGGCTGACGCCGTCAAACACCACCTGTGCAGCCTGCACAAAACTGTGCAGATCCTGCTCGGTCCATTGTTTTTCCATTGCATTTTCCCCATCATCATGCATCGTGCTGCCGTGCACCGGCAGCTGACTGATTCCCGGCACTCTCCGGGAACTCATAGCCATTATAGCATTCAGGCGGGGCCATTGCCAGCAGAACGCACAATTTTTCACTGGAATTTTTGCATTTTCGTCAGATTGCCAAACAATTTACAAAGTGCCCGCCGGAATTAGACGCGGCAGTACACACTGCACTCGTCGGCAATGGTCTTTGCCAGCGTTTTGCTCTCAAAACCGGCCGCTGCACGCCATGCCCAGTTGCCGCCCAGCTTGCCCGGGGTGTTCAGGTGTGCTTCCTCGCCCAGACCCAGCCAGTCGTACATGGGGATGATGGCACGGTCGGCCACCGAACCCAGGGCTGCCCGCAGCAGAGCGGTGCGGGCGTCCGCCGTTTTGACGGCGGCCAGTTCCTTTGCGGTAGGGTGTGCGCCGGTCAGGTGCAGGTAGGCCGCCGCCGTGGCCTTTTCCTTGGGGGTGGCAGCGCTCTCCCACCAGGCCGTGATGGTGGTGTTGTCGTGGGTGCCGGGGTAGACCACACCGTTCTTGACATGGTTGTGGGGCAGGTACTCGTTATCCCCGCCGCTGAAGGCAAACTGCAGCACCTTCATGCCGGGAAAGGTGCTGTCAGCCAGCAGCTTCCGCACGCTGGGGAACAGCTCGCCCAGGTCCTCGGCAATGATGGGCAGCTGGCCCAGCGCCTGCTCCAGCGCGTCGAACAGCTCCATGCCGGGGCCGTTTTCCCACTTGCCGGTCTTGGCGGTGGCACTGTCGGCAGGGATGGCCCAGTAGGTGTCAAAGCCCCGGAAGTGGTCGATGCGCAGCAGGTCGTAGATGCCCAGGGCATGGCGCACCCGCTGGACCCACCATGCATATCCAGTCTGTTTATGATACGTCCAGTTATACAGCGGGTTGCCCCACAGCTGACCATCGGCGGAGAAATAATCCGGCGGGCAACCTGCCACACGGGCAAAACGGCCCTCAGCATCCAGCTCGAACAGCTTGCCGCCCACCCAGGCATCCACCGAGTCGGCAGAGACATAGATGGGGATATCGCCCAGGATCTGCACACCCTTGTCGTTGGCATACTGCTTCACGGCCTGCCACTGGGTGCTGAACTTGTACTGTACAAACTTCCAGAAGCCGATCTCTTCCTCGTTTTCGGCAGCAAAGGCGGCCAGCGCAGCCTTGTCCCGCAGGCGGTAGGGGCGCTCCCACTCCACCCAGTTCTTCATGCCGTTGGCCACTTTCAGAGCCATGTACAGGGCATAATCCTCCAGCCATGCCTCGTTGCTCAGGGTGAAGGCATAGTAGTCATCCGGGAAGTAATCGCTGCAGCCGTGCAGGCCCTTGCAGGCCTTGCGCCAGGCCGCATAGGCGGTGCGCAGCACCTTGTAGCGGCTGGTGTACAGGGTGCCGTAGTCCACCTGCTTCGGGTCATCGCCCCAGGGCTCTGCCTTGAGCTGGGCTGCCGTGAGCAGGCCTTCTTCCTTCAGGGCATCAAGGTCGATGAAGTAGGGGTTGCCCGCAAAGGCGGAGCAGCTCTGATAGGGGCTGTCGCCGTAGCCGGTGGGGCTCAGGGGCAGCAGCTGCCAGATCTTCTGCCCGGCATCGGCCAGAAAATCCACAAATTTGAATGCTTCCTTGCCAAAGCAGCCAATTCCATAAGGGCCGGGCAGGCTGGACACCGGCATCAGGATTCCACTTTCACGCATGGTTTTACCTTCCTCACATTCCACATTTTGACCGGAAACTTGTTGATTCTTATCATAACATAATCGCAGACTATTTTCCACAGGCAAAAATCGTGGTATACTGTGGTATACTTGGTATTTGTCTGCCGCTTGCACGCGGTATGGGCCGGTGCGCCGGCAAACAGCATCAGGAGGTCTTACGCACCATGCAGTGCACTGAAAAATATTTTGAAGCGGATGCCTTCCGCACCCGGGCCGAAAGCGTCCTGCTGGCCGCCGTGCCGGACAGCCGTACCGGCGGCGGACTCATCGCGCTGGAAGGTACGGTGTTCTACCCGGAAGGCGGCGGTCAGCCTGCCGACCGTGGCACCCTGACCCTGCCGGACGGCACCGAGCTGGCCGTGACCGATGTCCACGAGCAGGACGGCATCCTCTGGCACAGCGTTCCTTCCCTGCCCGACACCGCCGTGCCGGGCATCACGGTAGAGGAAGCCATCGACTGGGACTGGCGCTTTGACAAAATGCAGCAGCACACCGGCGAGCACATCCTTTCCGGCATCCTGCACCGGATGTTCGGGGCCGAGAATGTGGGCTTCCACATCGGGGCCGAGGCCGTGCGCATGGACACCAGCGTGCCCATCTCTGCCGAGGGCCTGCGCGCCGCCGAGCTGGAGGCCAACCGCATCGTCTGGCAGGATGTGCCGGTGGTCATCACCTACCCCACCCCGCAGGAGCTGGCCGCCCTGACCTACCGCAGCAAAAAGGAGATCGAAGGGCAGGTGCGCATCGTGACCATTCCCGGTGCCGATGTGTGCGCCTGCTGCGGCACCCACACCCGCACCACCGGGCAGGTGGGTCAGATCAAGATCCTGACCAGCGAGAACTACAAGGGCGGCGTGCGGCTGAGCATCGTGTGCGGTGCCCGGGCGCTGGAAGCTGCCCAGGCCATGCGGGCACGGCAGGCGGACATCGGGGCCCTGCTCAGCGCCAAAGCCGACCAGACCGCCGTGGCCGTACACCGGGTGTACGACGAGTACACGGCCCTCAAGTTCAACCACTTCGGCCTGTGCAGCCAGCTGTTCGACGCACTGGCCGCCGCCGTGGAGCCGGGGCAGAATGCCATCCGCATCGTGCCGGGGCTGGACCCGGACGGCCTGCACCGGCTGGCCGTGCGCCTGAGCGAGGCCACCACCGGTCTGTGCGCCGCCCTGACCCCCAACGACAAGGGTACCGGTTACTGCCTGGCCCAGGCCGGCGGGGATGTGCGTGCCCTGACCAAGGCCCTGAACACCGCCCTGAACGGCCGCGGCGGCGGCAAGCCCGGCATCTGCCAGGGCAGCTGCGCCGCCACGCCGGAGCAGGTTGAAGATTTTTTGAAGGAGAATATTGATCATGAGAATGCGCTTTAAACCCTATGCACACGACGAGCTGATGGCCGCCGATTTCCACGTCCACGAACCCCTGATCTGGGGCGGCAAGTGGCACGCCCAGTATGCCCGCCCGGAGCAGCCCTTTGTGCTGGAGCTGGGCTGCGGCAAGGGCGGCTTCATCTCCCAGCTGGCCTGCGCCCACCCGGAGAACAACTATCTGGGCATCGACATCACCGACAAGGTGCTCATCCTGGCCAAGCGCAAGATCGAGGCCGCCTATCAGGCCGCAAACCGCCCCATCGACAACGTCAAGATCATGAGCACCGACATCGAGCGCATCAAGGGCGTGATCACCGCGGAGGACGAGGTCAGCCGCATCTACATCAACTTCTGCAACCCGTGGAGCAAGAACGGCTCTTCCCACAAGCACCGCCTGACCTACCCCCGCCAGCTCATCAACTACCGCGCGTTCCTCAAGGACGGCGGCGAGATCTACTTCAAGACCGATGACGATGACCTGTTCCGCGACAGTCTGGAGTACTTCCCCGCTTCCGGCTACGACATCGAGTGGATGACCTACGACCTGCACGAGAACGAGCCGGAGTGGAACATCCGCACCGAGCACGAAGGCATGTTCACCGAGATGGGCATCAAGATCAAAGCCCTCATCGCCCGCAAAAAGCCCGGCGACGACAGCGTGACCTGGATCGAGCCCAAGGTGCTCAAGCGCATGGCACGGGAAGCCGCCGAAGCCGAGGCGGCTGCCAAGGCTGTACAGGAAGGCGAGAGCAATGTCTGACCCCTGTGAACTGTGCCTGAACAACCTGCAGGACGAATACGGCAGCTATTACTGTGCCCAGGGCAGCGCACTGGACGAGGACGAAATGGCCCGCTATCTCTCCTGCCGCACCGCCGCCTGCCCCTTTTTTGAGCCGGGCGACGAATACAAGATCGTAGCAAAGCAAAACTGACCGGAGGTGTTTTTGTGGTAGCCTTCCTCACCCAGACCACCGTCTGCGGCTTTTCGCTGTACCAGACGCTGGCCTATTTTCTGATCTATTCCTGTCTGGGCTGGTGCCTGGAAGTGGTCTACGCCGCTGTGACCACCGGCAAGCTGGTGAACCGCGGCTTCCTGAACGGGCCGGTGTGCCCCATCTACGGCTTCGGCATGGTCATCGTGCTCTATGCTCTGACCCCGCTGGTGAACAACACCCTGCTGCTCTATCTGGGCGGTGTCATCCTGCCCAGTGCCCTGGAGCTGGTGGGCGGCTGGGCCTTGTACAAGCTGTACCGCACCCGCTGGTGGGACTACAGTGACTACCCCTTCAACATCGGTGGCTATATCTGCCTGGAATTCTGCCTGCTGTGGGGCGTGGGCACCCTGGTGGTCATGCGCATCGTGCACCCCATCATAGCCGGACTGGTGGCCATGGTCCCCACCCTGGTGGGCGTGATTCTGATGTGCATCCTCTACGCCGTGTATGCCACGGACGTAGTGGCCACCGCCATTGCGGCCTCCACACTGGCCGACACCCTGGACACCATGGAGAAGCTGGGCGACAGCATCCATGCCGTGAGCGACGCCATGACCGAGCTGCTGGGCACCACCGCCATGACCGCCGACCAGAAGATGGACGAGAGCCGCCTGCAGCTCAAGCTGGCCGCCGCCGAGGCCCGGGACAATGTCCCCAAGCTGAAGCCGCGTGAGGCCATGGCCGCCATCCGTGCCCGGACCGACGAAGCCATGGAGACCGCACGGCGCGCTTCGGAGACCGCCCGTCTGAACGCGGCCGAGGCCGCCAACGCCGCCAAACTGGCGGCACAGGGCGCTTCGGAGCGGGCCGCAGAACGCGCCGCCGCGCTGCTGCAGCTGGAAGAGCTGTCGGCCGAGCTGCAGGTACGCTCCGACGAGATGCGTGCCCAGATGCTGAAGAAGCCCCGCGTCATCGGCCAGCGCCGCATGCTGCGGGCCTACCCCAAGCTGAAGCACGGCGTGAAGAGAACTTCGCTGGAAACGCTGCGCAAAAAACTGGATCGGCGGGAGTCCGATCAGGACCGGGACAGCAAGGAATAAGCCCAGCGGGTTGTTGCGGATTTGTTGCAATTATCTGCGATGACCCGCTTTTTTATCGGTTTTTTTGCGGCGTATTCTGTGCATTTTTGTGCATTAAAGATTGCCGGAAGCTATTTCCAAATTGCACATTTGATGCTATACTGTTACATAAGAGTGTAACTGGATAAACGATGTCTGAAGCTGGCAATTTTTGCCGGACTGCGAGGGATGACCATGTCTGATAAAACAATTCAAAATACAACCGTCGGCACAGTACAGCCGGGTGCCCTTACAGCCATTGCACGCAAGGAGGACTTCCTGCAGCATCTGCAAGACTTTCTGGACACACACAAAACCGAAAAGTGGTGCGTCGCGGCCATCGACGTTGAGCACTTCAGGCTGTACAACGAGCTTTACGGCACCGAGCAGGGCAATACCCTGCTGAACACCCTGGCCAGCCATCTGCTGGACTATCAAAAGACCTCCGGCTGCCCTGTGGGCTACTGGGGCAACGATGACTTTTTCCTCTGCCTGCCGGACGACCGCGTGCAGCAGCAGGACATCGTGATCACGCTGCAGACCTGCGTGAGCCCCAATCATCAGGATGTCACCTTCTTTCTGGCGCTGGGCCTGTGCCCGGTGAGCGAGCATCCGGAAGCGGACGCCGCCACCCTGTGCAACTACGCCCAGATCGCCGTGATGAACCCGGACCATTCCGGCAGCGGCATCCACCGCTTTGCCCCGGCCATGCTGGACAGCCTCAAGGCCCAGCAGCAGCTGCTGAGTGAGCTGGAGCATGCGCTGGACAACCACGAATTCACCTTTTTCCTGCAGCCCAAGTGCAACAGCATGACCCGCGCCATCGTGGGCATGGAAGCACTGGTGCGCTGGAACCACCCCACCCGCGGCTGCGTGCAGCCGTCCGAGTTCATGCCCCTGCTGGAGAGCACCGGCCTGATCTCCCGGCTGGACCAGTACATCTGGGAAGCCGTCTGCCAGACGCTGCAGAAGTGGCAGGCCAGCGGCAGCAATCTGGTGCCCGTGTCGGTGAACGTGTCCGTGGTGGACATCGTGAATCTGGACGTGCCGCAGATCTTCTCGGATCTGGTGGAGAAATACCAGCTGGAGCCCAAGCTCCTGCTGGCCGAGATTACCGAGACCATGCTGGCCGAGAACTCCTCGGTGGTGGAAAACGCCATCCAGGGCCTGCACCGCAAGGGCTTCTCGGTGATGATGGACGACTTTGGCAGCGGCTACTCGTCGCTGAACATGCTCAAGGACACCAACGTGGATGCCATCAAGCTGGACATGAAGCTCATCGACATGAACCAGCAGAACCACAGCAAGGGTGTGCAGATCGTGGAATCGGTGATCAATATGGCTCACCGGCTCAATCTGCCCATCATTGCCGAGGGTGTGGAGACCCCGGAGCAGGTGTCCATGCTGCAGGTTGCCGACTGCCTGTATACGCAGGGCTACTACTTCTTCAAGCCCATGCCGGTGGAAAACGCTGAAAAGCTGCTGGCCCAGCCCAATAACGCCGACTACTGGGATATACGCCGCGACCTGATGCGCCGCGACCACCGCACCGCCGCGGAGGATCCGGACTCGGAAAAGACGGCACTGGCCCTGCAGGCATATCAGATCTTTACCGACAATCTGCTGGAAGTCTCGCTGCTTAACCTGGTCACCGGCACCTATCGGGTGATCAAGCGGGATGCCCGCCTGCCCGGCGCAGACCTGGCCAAGGAAGAGGACTTTACCACCTTCTGCGACCGTCTGGTGAATGAAAAGGTCGTGCACCCGGACGATGCAGAGATGTTCCAGGAACAGGTGGACCTGCCTCTGCTGCAGGACACCCTGTTCCACTCCCAGCAGCCGGAGTTCTACCGCTTCCGCAAGCAGATGGCCAACCAGTTCGTGTGGATCACCATGGAAGTGCTGCCCTGCCGCGGTTGCTGCGCCCAGAACCCCTGGGCCACCGTGCTGATGCGGGAGGACGCACAGGCCAACCAGCTGAGTGAGGAGCTGGACTTCTCCTACAGCCACGACACCCTGACCGGCCTTGCCAACCGCAGCAAGTATGAGAGCGACCTGCGGGAGCTGCAATATTCGGATTACGATTCCATGGTGTGCACCTACATCGACGTGGTGGGCCTGCATGAGGTGAACGATCACCTGGGCCACCGCAGCGGCGACAACCTGTTGTGCACCATTGCCAACGCCGCCCGTAAGTTCTTTGTGAGCAGCCGCATCTACCGCGTGGGCGGTGACGAATTCGTCGTGCTCACCCCCAACCTGCCGCCCTACGACGTATGGACCGCCTCCGACCGGATGCGCGTGTTCCTGCGGGAGAAGGACTGCGAGATCTCGGTGGGCATCCAGAACACCAACAATCTGCGCAAGCTGGAAGCGGCCGTGAACAAGGCCGAGCAGGCCATGCAGCAGGACAAGCTGGCTTACTACGGCCGCAACGGGCAGGAGCGTCAGCTCAAGGGCCTGAACGAAAAGCTGGAGCGCACCCTGACCCAGAAGCGGGACGCCGAGCACTTCCTGCGGGTGCTGGCCCCCAAGTACCGCAGCGTGTATGTGGTGAACCTGCAGGAGGACAGCGTGCGGCCCATCATCCTTCCGGACTTCTTCCAGAAGATCCTGGACACCTCCGGCGGCTCCTTCCGTGCCGTCATCACCGCTTACCGCGACCAGTGTGTGGTGCCGGAATCCCGCGACGCCTTCAACAGCGTGCTGGATTACAGCTTTGTGCGCAGCAAGGTGCTGAGCGGCGAGATCGTGGAGGTGCACTACACCAGAACAGACGGTGCACCCTACACCCTCAAGATCACCCCGTATTCCTCCAGCGGCTCTCACATCCACGAGACCATCTGGATCTTTGCAGATGATACGGCAACACTTACCCCCCCCCCGACGCAAATTAAAAAACAATCGTAACAGCGTAAAATAGAAAAGAGCACCGTTCCGGCCGGAACGGTGCTCTTTTGCTGTTTTCGGTTCAATTTATGCCCAGAGGTTTTCCGGGTACTGGCCCTCGGCGGTCTTGTGGGCAATGGCCTCCACCACCAGCGGCTTATCCTCGCGGTAGGTCACGCCGTACCACTTGTCGGTGCTGCGCAGCACCTGGATCTTTGCCTTGCCTTCCTCGATCAGTTCGGTGACCACCAGCGGCAGGAAATACTCACACTTGAGCGGGTTGGTCGGCAGATTTGCGTCCAGCCATGCGGCAAAGCGGTTCTCGGCCTCGTCCAGGAAGCTCTTGCCAAAGCCCCACAGATTCATGCTGACAGGGGTATCACCCGGCAGGTCGGTCCAGCTTGCGCCGCCGTCCTCGGTGTAGTGCACACCGTCTGCATAGGGTTCGATGCGAGTGCGCTCGGTCACGCTGTGCAGGGTGCCGTCCGGGTTGGTCACGCACACACCGCGGGCCACGCTGCCGTTCTCCGACACCGTGTTGCGGAGCAGGTAGCTCACCATGCAGTAGTCGTAATAGCTGCCGTCCTCGTGGGTGGACAGGTAATCGTACATCACCCGGAACGCCTCGGGGCCGTAGTAGTCATCGGCGTTGATCACCGCAAAGGGGCCGTCGATGAGGTCCTTGGCGGCCAGCACGGCGTGGCAGGTGCCCCAGGGCTTGACCCGGCCTTCCGGCACGGTGTAGCCTGCGGGCAGCTCTTCCAGCTGCTGGAAAGCGTATTTCACGTTCATGGCCTTGGCCACACGGTCGCCGATGGCGGCCTTGAAGGCATCCTCGATCTCATGCTTGATGACAAAGATCACGGTCTCGAAGCCTGCGCGGCGGGCGTCGTAGAGCGAATAATCCACGATGACCTGTCCGTTGGGGCCCACCGGGTCGATCTGCTTCATGCCGCCGTAACGGCTGCCCATACCTGCCGCCATCACGACCAGTACCGGTTTGTTCATAACAAGTTCCTCCTCTGTTTCGCAAACACCGCCTGCGCGGTGGGAATTCCACGCTTTTATTATACTCCCTTTGCACTTCCGGAGCAAGTGCAAAGAGGCCGCCGCAGGCCGTTCTGCGGGGCCGCGCACAGTTTCGCAAGCGTAAATTTCCAAAATATGCAATTTATTCTTGTCAAAGTCTTGTTTTTAGTTCTACTTTCGTGTATACTTGCTTCATTAAATGCAAGTTTTACCTGTCAATTTCCAGTTTTGCTTGTCAAGAAACACTTTCCAATCATCAAGAAAGAGGGATATTCTCATGAACGAAGCCGTCACCAAGCGTTTCCTGCTCTACTTCCGCCTGATGCTGCTGGTCTGGATCCTCATCGTCAACTCCATCCTGCATGTGGTGGGCTTTGAGTACAGCTGGCTCATCTTCCTCAGCAACATCATGCTGTTCACCATGGAGGGCGACATCAAGGACCGTTTCGTCTCGGTGGAGCTGGGCGGTCTGGTGGGCATGGTGTTCACCGTGATCGCCCTGCTGGCCATCACCTTCCTCACCCCGGTGCTGGGCAGCTTTTTCGGCTTCCTCATCCCGCTGGCCGTCGTGCTGTTCGTGCTGATCATCCTGCACCCCTGCGCCCCCAAGGTGCTCAACAATGTGGGCTTTGCCTACCTCACGGTGGCCTGCATCGACGCCGAGACCTTCGCGGCCAACCTGCCGCTGTTCTTTGCCACCTACATCCTCGGCTCGCTGGCCTTCAACGGCGTGTGCGTGCTGCTGATGAAGCCCGCCAAGGCACTGGCCGTAAAGAGCGTGCAGCGCACCCAGAGCGAGACCGCCTGACGTTCTCCTATTTTTCTCCGATAAATGCAGCAGAGGCCCCTGTTCCGGTTGGAACAGGGGCCTCTGCATTGTTTATGAGCCTTTATCAGGCGTTGTAGGTGCGGTTCTTGATCTCGTCGGTCACCTTGGCAATGAAGGCATCCAGCTCCATCGTGGTGGTCTCGCCCTTGCGGTCACGCACCGAGATGTTGCCGGCCTCGGCTTCCTTGGCACCCAGCACCAGCATGTAGGGCACACGGTCCACCTGCTGTGCGGCACGGATCTTGTAGCCGATCTTCTGGTTGTCGTCGTCCAGTGCCACACGGATACCGGCCTCCACCAGCTTCTCAGTAACATCCTGAGCGTAGTCCAGGGTCTTTTCGGACACGGGCAGCACCTTGACCTGCACAGGAGCCAGCCAGGTGGGGAACTTGCCCTTGGTCTCCTCGATCAGGTAAGCCATGAAGCGGTCCAGAGAGCCCAGGATGGCGCGGTGCAGCACCACAGGGGTCTTTTCGGAGCCGTCCTTGTCCACATAGGTCAGGTGGAACTTTGCGGGCAGGCAGAAGTCCAGCTGGCAGGTGGACAGGGTGTACTCGGCACCCACGGCGGGCTTGACGTTCACGTCCAGCTTCGGGCCGTAGAAGGCAGCCTCGCCGATCTCCTCGGTGAAGTGGATGCCCAGCTCGGTCAGCACCTCACGCAGAGCGTTCTCGGCGTGGTTCCACATGGCGTCATCGTCGTGGTACTTCTTCTTGTCGGCGGGGTCACGCAGGCTCAGCACGCAGCGGTAATCGGTGATGTTGAAGTCCTTGTAGGTCTCAAAGATCAGGTCGCACACGTTTGCGACCTCGCTCTTGATCTGCTCCGGGGTGCAGAACAGATGGGCGTCGTTCTGGCAGAAGTGACGGCCGCGCTCGATGCCCTTCAGGGTGCCGGAGGACTCGTAACGGAAGTCGTGTGCGATCTCACCGATGCGCATGGGCAGGTCGCGGTAAGAGTGCGGATGATTTGCGTAGATCATCATGTGGTGGGGGCAGTTCATCGGGCGCAGGACGTAGCTCTCGCCCTCCATCTCCATGGCGGGGAACATGTTCTCACGGTAGTGATCCCAGTGGCCGGAGGTCTTATACAGGTTCACGGTGCCGATGCAGGGGGTCATGACGTGCAGGTAGCCGCGTGCACGCTCCTTGTCCTTGATATAGTTCTCCAGCTCCTGCCAGACGGTGTAGCCTGCGGGCAGGAACATGGGCAGGCCGCGGCCCACCAGATCATCGGTCATGAACAGGCCCATCTCCTTGCCGATCTTGCGGTGATCGCGCTCGCGGGCCTCCTGCTGCTCCTTCTCCCATGCGTCCAGCTCTTCCTGATTGCGGAAGGCCACGCCGTTGATACGGGTCAGCATCTTGTTTTCCTTGTCGTTCTTCCAGTATGCGCCGGACTGCTGGGTGATCTTGAAGGCCTTCAGGGCCTTGGTGTAGGTCAGGTGGGGTCCGATGCACATATCCACATACTCGCCCTGCTGGAAGAAGCTGAACTCGGTCTCGTCAGCCAGGTCAGCCATGTGCTCGATCTTGTAGTTCTCTTTGCGCTCTTCCATCAGCTTCACAGCCTCGGCACGGGGCAGGATGAAGGGCTTGATGGGCAGGTTCTCCTTGACGATCTTGCGCATCTCTTTTTCGATGTTGGCCAGATCCTCGTCGCTCAGCTTCTGGTCGCCCAGATCGACGTCGTAGTAGAAGCCGTTCTCGGTAGCGGGGCCGAAGGCAAAGTCCGCCTGCGGGTACAGGCGCTTGATGGCCTGTGCCATGATGTGGGCTGCGGTATGGCGGATGACGTGCAGTTCCTGGTCCTGCGGGCACTCGTCCACATGGCCGTCCTTATAGATGATCTTCATGGTTGCATTCTCCTTTGACAGATAAAACAGATAACAAAAAAGCGCTTCATCCCGCATTTACCAACGGGATGAAGCGCCTGAAAAAGTCCACAGCGTTCCACGGTTCCACCCGAATTGCGCCGCCCGGCCCGGGCAGCGCCTCTCGCTGTGCTGTAACGGGCACGCCCGGCAGAGGTTCGCCTCTGCACTCTGCGGTGGTAGAAGTCCGGCACATGGCAGGCTGCTTGCAGCACCCTTGCGGGGCAGCCCTCTCTGCGGCATGGAGCGCGGGACCTCGGTTTGTCCGCATCAACATTTTAAACAGGATGAAACTACGCTGATTGTAGCACGTCCGACCCAAAAAATCAAGGGACACCAGTGTGAAATTTCTGCCAGCGCGGTCATTCCCCGCCGGGAACTCCGGCACCGTGAACCGGGTGGGCGCAATGCCAAGGCCCATGGAGATGCCGCGGAGCTTACTCCACGTCCTGCAGCGCGGCAAAGTCCTCTTCGCCGGTGCGGATCTTGACCACGCGGGTCACGTTGTAGACAAAGATCTTGCCATCGCCGATATGACCGGTGTACAGGGCCTTCTTGGCGGCTTCCACCACAGCGTCCACGCTGATGCGGGAGACGATGACTTCCACCTTGATCTTGGGCAGCAGGGTGGTATCCACCGGCACGCCGCGGTACTTTTCCGGCGTGCCCTTCTGGATGCCGCAGCCCATGACCTGCGTCACGGTCATGCCGGTGACGCCCAGATCATTCAGAGCAGTCTTGAGCTGGTCGAACTTAGCCAGCTTTGCAATGATGGACACCTTATGCATACCGGTGTCGTAGACGCCATCGTGGATCACGGGCTCGCGCACCACCGGCACGGCAGCATCCATCTGCTTTGCCGAAGCCTTGGTGACATCGTCCTCGCCCAGATCGGTGTTCTCGTTGGGGGTCATGGCAGCGGAGTTTGCATCCGAGATGGCAAAGCCTGCATAAGCGGAGGCCAGACCGTGCTCGTGGATGTCCAGACCGTCGATCTCCACCTCGGCGGGCACACGCAGGCCAAGGGTCTTATCAATGATCTTGAAGATGATGAACATCACCACCACAACGTAGACATCCACGCAGACCAGACCCAGCAGCTGGGTGCCCAGCTGTGCCAGACCGCCGCCGTAGAACAGACCGGCGTGGGCGGTGTTGGAGCCGGTGGAGAACAGACCCACCGCAATGGTGCCCCAGACGCCGTTTGCAAAGTGGACGGAAACAGCACCTACGGGGTCATCCACCTTGGCGATCTTATCGAAGAATTCCACGCTCAGCACCACAAGGATACCGGCCACAAAGCCGATGAAGAAAGCGCCAAAGGGGGAGACAGTATCGCAGCCTGCGGTAATAGCCACAAGGCCAGCCAGAGAGCCGTTCAGGGTCATGGAGACATCCGGCTTGCCGTAGCGCAGCCAAGTGAAGATCATGGTCACGCAGGTGGCAACGGCTGCGGCAAGGTTGGTGTTGAAGCAGACCAGACCGGTCAGGGTCATAGTGGCATCGGTGGACAGGCTCAGGGAAGAGCCGCCGTTGAAGCCGAACCAGCAGAACCACAGGATGAACACGCCCAGGGCACCGGCTGTCAGGTTGTGGCCGGGGATGGCGTGGGGCTTGCCGTCCTTGTCGTACTTGCCGATGCGGGGGCCCAGCATCCAGGCACCCAGCAGGGCGATGACGCCGCCCACGTTGTGCACGGCTGCGGAACCGGCAAAGTCATGGAAGCCCATGCTCTGCAGCCAGCCGCCGCCCCACATCCAGTGGCCGCAGATGGGGTATACCACCAGCGAGATGGCGGCGGAGTACACACAGTAGGCCTTGAAGTTGGTACGCTCGGCCATGGAGCCGGACACGATGGTGGCTGCCGTGGCGCAGAACACGGTCTGGAACACGATGTACACCCACAGCGGGATGTCCAGACCCAGGTGGCTGTAGTCGCCCTGGATGAACGGATCAAAGCCGCCGATCAGGGCACCGGTGCCGCCGAACATCAGGCCGAAGCCGATGACCCAGTAGCACGGGGTGCCGATGCAGAAGTCCATCATGTTTTTCATCAGGATGTTGCCCGTGTTCTTGGCACGGGTAAAGCCGGCTTCACACAGGGCAAAACCCGCCTGCATGAAGTAGACCAGGAACGCTGCCACCAGCGTCCAACAGGTGTTGACGGAACTGAACATAACAGTCATACCTCCCCACAAGTCGTGTGATGCCGCAGGGCACCAGCCCCTGCGGCCGTGTGCCGTTCCTCGTACCGGATGCACGCAGGAACGATGCATTTCCCTCAGAGGACCCTCTATTTCCCCCGAAGGCAAGATCCACCCGAAAACACAAAAGGCGCTGGCGGAATTGCTTCCGTCAGCGCCTTTGCTTTCGATGGCACGAGTATAGACCGTTTGTGCACAAGTGTCAAGGGATTCTCTCAAGGTTTTACGTTTTTCACAACGTCGATGTCCCCTGCATCGCAAAAGTTTGGCAAATGTTTTTTGCCGTTATTCCTTTTCTCCAGCCTCTTCGCCCTTGGCATTGGCCGGGCGGTGGCCGCCCTCCATCTCCCAGTGCAGCAGCAGGCTCATCATGGCGCGCAGCGCGAAGGTGGCTGCCAGCGGCACGACGGATTCCAGATTCTGCAGCAGGAAGGTCTTAGCGATCTCGGCCGACATCAGAAATTCCAGCGCGGTGGTCAGGCCGCTGCTCATTTCATGATGGAAGTCGTGGTGGTCGTTGAAAAAGGTCGCCCGCACATAGTGGTAGCTGGCTTTGGCCAGGCTGGTGATGATGATGAACAGGCCGACCACTTCGGCCAGACCTGCGATCATGGGCACCGCTGTTTCCAGAAAGCCCTCCAGAAAGTGGGTGATGGTTGCATTGAGTTGGTACAGTCCCTGCATGGTGTCCTCGTCTCCGGCCCTTACAGCAGGGTCTTGACGTAGGCAGCCAGCTCAGGATCCTTGCAGTCTGCAAAGAACTGCTCCTGGAAGTGCTCACCGGCAATGGCACCCTTCAGCAGATCCTGGTCAATGCCCTTCAGGATCTCGATGAGGGGCTTGAAGGCCACAGCGCGCACGCCGTCCAGGATCTTCTTGTTGCTCTGCTCGGCCTCCACGCGGTCAGCGGGGTAGCCCTTGCCGAAGCCAAAGCCGAACAGCTTCTCGAAGGTGTACTCCAGGTTCAGCTCACCGCCCCAGCCGAAGCCCTTGGCAAACGGCATGGACACGGCGTTGCCGTCGTTGATCTGAGCAAAGGTGTAGGCATCCACGGGATCCTCCACATGGCCGCAGATCACGCCGGGGAAGCTGTTCAGGGCCAGCATGGCACCCTCGCCGGTGCCGCAGCCGGTGATGACGAAGTCGGCGGCGCCGCTGTTCAGCAGGATGGCAGCCAGAATGCCGCACTGCACATAGGTCAGGCGGGGAGAAGCGTCGGAGTACATGCCGTAGTTGACCACTTCATGGCCCATGGGCTCCACGACCTTCTTCAGGGCTGCTTCGATGATGCCGTTCTTGGGGGCCTGGCTGTTCTCATTGATGATTGCGATCTTCATGATACGATCTCTCCTTTTCTGATTCAGAGTTCTTTTTGTTGTCCTCACGCAGGCGGACCTTCTGCGCGGCCCTGTCCCTCCGGGAAAGGCACCTTTCCCCTCCCCGGCACACAGCCGCTCTTGTATACTAGGGTAGCATGGTTTGTGGGCAGTGTCAAGGCATTTTGTCCTACAATTTTACTGCATTTCTCGCTTTCCGGCAAGTTTTTTCATGCAAATGTCCTGATTTTGGCAGACGTCCTACCTGCCCCGGGCAGGCGTTCGGCAGCCTGCACAAAAGCCCCGCAGGCGTTTTGTGCGCTTTGCCTGTCAGCCCAGCTTCTTTTTCTGCTGACGGGCTACGATGGGCATCAGCAGAGGCGTGGGCAGCAGCTTCTGCGCCGAGGTGCACAGCCGCATAAAGGCCGACGGTACGATGATGGTCTTATGGTGCAGCATACCGTGGATGGCCTCGTCCACGCAGAACTCCGGCGTGATGCCCTTGAGCGCGAACACCACCCCGGCCCGGTCGTTGAACTCGGTGTTCACCGGCCCCGGACAGAGGGCACAGACGTACACCGGGCTGCGCTTTTCCCGCAGCTCCTGGGCCGCGCCCCGGGTCAGGCTGACCACATAGGCCTTGCTGGCATAGTAGCCCGCCATGTAGGGCCCGCCGGGCAGCAGCCCCGCGGAGGATGCCACATTCAGGATGGTGCCGCCGCCCTGCGCCTGCATCCGGCGCAGCATAAACTGGAACAGCCGCCGCATGGCGGCCACGTTCACCTGCACCATCTCTTCCTCTTTGGCGGGGTCGGTCTCCAGCAGGCTCCCGCAGACGCCGAAGCCCGCGTTGTTGATGAAGATGTCGATGCGCTCCCCTGCCAGCTCCGCGCACAGGCGGTCGCAGTCCGCCCTGTCGGCAAGGTCGGCGGGCAGGATGCGGCACACGGTGCCGTGGGCGGCGTTCAGCTCCTCTGCCAATGCTGTCAGCCGGTCAGCCCGGCGGGCGGTGAGGATGAGGCGGCAGCCCATGGCCGCGTAACGGCGGGCAAACTCCCGGCCAATGCCGGAGCTTGCGCCGGTGATCCAGACAGTCTTTGCCATATACTCACTCCTTGCTGTATCCGGAAGCCTTGTCGATGGCTTCCAGCTCTTCGGCGGTGAAGGTGGTGTTGTCCAGCGCCTTGATGTTGTCCAAAATCTGCTCCGGGCGGGAAGCGCCGATCAGCACGCTGGTCACCTGCCCGTCCTTCAGGATCCAGGCCAGCGCCATCGCGGCCAGGCTCTGGCCGCGGGCGGCAGCGATCTCGTTCAGGGCACGGATCTGCGCCAGCTTTTCCTCGGTGAGGGCGCTTTCCTTCAGGAACCGTCCGTCGGTGCGCACCCGGCTGTCGGCCGGGATGCCGTGCAGATACCGGTCGGTGAGCAGGCCCTGTGCCAGCGGGCTGAAGGCAATGATGCCCTTGCCCAGACGGTTGGCCGTCTCCTTCAGGCCGTTTTTCTCGATGGTGCGATCAAAGATGGAGTAGCGGTTCTGGTTGATGACGAAGGGCACATGCAGCTCATTCAGGATGGCCGTGGCCTTTTCCAGCGTTTCGCCGTTGTAGTTGGACAGGCCCGCGTAGATGGCCTTGCCGCTCTGCACGGCGGTTGCCAGCGCACCCATGGTCTCTTCCAGCGGGGTGTTGGGGTCCATGCGGTGGTGGTAGTAGATGTCCACATAGTCCAGCCCCAGCCGCTGCAGGCTCTGGTCCAGGCTGGCCAGCAGATACTTGCGGCTGCCCCAGTCACCATAGGGGCCGTCCCACATGGTATACCCTGCCTTGGTGCTGATGATGAGCTCATCCCGGTAGGGCATGAAGTTCTCGTGCAGGATGCGGCCCAGATTCTTCTCGGCACTGCCCGGCTCCGGACCGTAGTTGTTGGCCAGGTCGAAGTGGGTGATGCCGTGGTCGAAGGCGGTGAAGCAGAGCTGCTTCATGGTCTCATAGCGGCCCGTGTCACCAAAATTGTGCCAGAACCCCAGCGAGACGGCAGGCAGCAGCAGGCCGCTCTTGCCGCAGCGGTGGTACGGCATGGAGGAATAACGTGCATCGGATGCCTGATGCATAAAAACACTCCTTTATTGCAAAAAGGGGCTGTCACACAGCAGCCCCGTGTAACAGCCCCTTTCGCGTTTTATTTCAGCAGATTGTCGTTGTCAAAGTAGTCGATGCGCATGGAACGGCGCACGTCGGCCAGGGTGGCGGCGGCGGTCTTTTCGGCGTAGGCGCTGCCCTCCTTCAGGATCTCCACCACTTCCGGCAGGCGCTGCTCCCACTCCTTGCGGCGGGTGCGGATGGGCTCCAGCTCTGCCTGCATGACGCTGTTCAGGAACTTCTTCACCTTCACATCGCCCAGGCCGCCGCGCTGGTAGTGGGCCTTGACCTCATCCAGATTCTGGTACTCCGGCCAGAACTCAGCAAAGTGCTCCGGGCGGCAGAAGGCGTCCAGATAGATGAACACCGGGTTGCCCTCCACCTGGCCGGGGTCCTGCACCCGCAGGTGGTTGGGGTCGGTGTACATGGACATGACCTTCTTCTTGATGTCCTCCGGCTCCTCCGACAGATAGATGCAGTTGCCCAGGCTCTTGCTCATCTTGGCCTTGCCGTCAATGCCGGGCAGGCGCAGGCAGGCAGCATTCTGGGGCAGAACGATCTCCGGCTCCACCAGCGTGTCGCCGTACACGGAGTTGAACTTGTGCACGATCTCGCAGCACTGCTCGATCATGGGCTTCTGGTCCTCACCGGCGGGCACCGTGGTGGCCTTGAAGGCGGTGATGTCGGCCGCCTGGCTGATGGGGTAGCAGAAGAAGCCCACCGGGATGCTGGTCTCGAAGTTGCGCATCTGGATCTCGCTCTTCACGGTGGGGTTGCGCTGCAGGCGGCTCACGGTGACCAGATTCATATAATAGAAACTCAGTTCCGTCAGCTCCGGCACCATGGACTGGATAAAGATGTGGGTCTTGGCCGGGTCGATGCCGCAGGCCAGGTAGTCCAGTGCCACCTGCAGGATGTTCTGGCGCACCTTCTCCGGGTTGTCGGCGTTGTCGGTCAGGGCCTGTGCGTCGGCGATCATCACATAGATCTCATCGTACTCGCCGGAGTTCTGCAGGCGCACGCGCTCCTTCAGGGAGCCGACGTAGTGGCCCACATGCAGACGTCCGGTCGGGCGGTCGCCCGTCAGAATCACTTTTTTCATGGTTTTCTCCTTTTGAATGAGAACTCCCTCCGTCAAGCCCTGACGGGCTTGCCAGCTCCCTCTGGGAGGGAGCCTTGCCTTCTCAGTCACCTGCGGTGACTGCTCTCCCAAAGGGAGCGCCAAGGACCTCTCCGCAGCGCCAGAGCCTCCCTCTGAGAGGGAGGCGGCATCGCGCAGCGATGACGGAAAGAGTTCTTTCCACGTTTTTCATTGCTTTCAGTATATCCCGCCCCGCTTTTTCTGTCAACAAAAGCAGCCGGAGAAAAAGAAAAAAGCGATGGAAAACTTCCATCGCTTTGCTGGCGCCTCTTGCCTGACTCGAACAGGCGACACCCTGATTAACAGTCAGGTGCTCTAACCGACTGAGCTAAAGAGGCATCTATATAAAACGGCACATGACCGTTTTACTACTATAAAATGGTGACCCGTACCGGAATCGAACCGATGTTAAAGGCGTGAGAGGCCTCTGTCTTAACCGCTTGACCAACGGGCCATACGTCCATTTTGCATCGGGCTTTCGCTCCCGACTTGGCTAGTTTATCACAGAGTACGACCTTTGTCAACACCCAATTTCAACTTTTTCAAAAGATCTGCCGCACGCCTGCCTTCACAATGCCCAGTGCCAGCCCAAGGTAAACACTGACCACCGTTTCGTCCCCGCCAAAGTCCATGTTCTGGCGCTGCGGCAGGCCGGACAGCCGCCCCTCGTACACGCAGTGCAGGTCCTGCAGGGTGGTGTAATCGTTGGGGTGCATTAGGGTGCTGTGCTTGGGCAGCTCCAGTGCCCCGCTCTTTTCCAGCACCTCGCCGACGAACTGCGAGCAGAAATAGTGCCGACGCCGACGCCAGCGGATGTGCAGCCCGCACAGGATCAGCCCCAGCACATTGAAGCGGTACAGGTTGCCGTGGGCCATCATGTGGTCGGCCCGGCGGCGGGCGCGGGTGTAGGCCTCCTCGCTCACCTCCAGCGCATAGAGGGCGCAGGGCACGTCCGGGCGCAGCCGGAACACACCCCGGTCCAGGTACTCCCGGCTGGGGCCTGCGGGGAACATGGTGCAGCCGTTCTTGCGGGTGGAGCTGTACAGACAGCTGAGGTCCTCGTCAAAGGCAAGGGACGCATGGGTGTAGCGGGCCCCGGTAAGCCGATAGACCAGCTTGGACAGCAGCGTGCCCGAGCGGGTCAGCAGGATGTAGATGGTTTTCATGGCAGATTCCCTTATGTCGGCCCCCGGCAAAGGGGGAAAAGTATCATCCATATACGGAACAAGTATAGCATAAGTAAAGTTCCTTTACCACTAAAACGTTTCTTCTGGCCAAAATATTGCAAAAAAGGGCAAAAACAGCAGCCCAAAGCTGTTTTCAGGGCTCTGGGCTGCTGTTTCTCACAAGTTTTTCAAGCCGTCAGCGGCTCCGGGGCACATTTTACCAACCGTGGCACTCTCTCTTGGTCTCGCCGCTGCGGACATCCCTTGCAGGGGATTTGTAGCCGCAGCCACGGCAGACTTCCTGATAGATGCAATAGTTATAGTATACCGCATCGGTTCCTGCGGTCTTATGGATGCACGCTTCCTCCCAGGGTCCGGCCTCATATTCGCCTATTTTCTGGATGTAAACTCGCATTTCGCCGCACTTTGCACACTCGCTGCTCCTGGCAGGAACCGGCTCTGCCTCCTCCAGGACCGCTTCAGACGTGGGAACTGCCGTTTCTTCCAATGGATCATCGTCATAGCTTTCTGCATCCGCAAAGCCCACCAGGCAAAGGGCCAGGGCCAAAGCCACGGCCAGCAGGATCGGGACGATTTTTTTCATAGAAAAGCACTTCCTTTCTCACGGTACTTCGCTTTTTGTCAGGGGGTCATTCCTAATACTATAGTATCATACCGTCCTTATTTCTTCAACGATCCATCTTATTTCAAACGTCTCTGCCGCCCTAAAAATGCACTCAGGCACAAAAATCGCTCTCCCCGGAACTCAGTGCTTTGTCGTCGTCCACCCGTGGCAGTACCGGAGCGTCTCTCCCTCGTCCACAGTCCATGCATCGGACTTGTATCCGCAGGAACCGCAGACCTGATAATACGTGGCATTCTGGCGATAGACTTCATCCGTCCCGTGGATAGAGTGGATGCATTTCGCTTCAAACGGTCCGGTCTCAAAAGTACCTTCTTTTATGGTTACGCAAGACATTTTTCCACAAGTGCCGCACTCGCTGCTCCTGGCAGGGACAGGCTCTGCCTCCTCCAGAACCGCTTCAGACGTGGGAACTGCCGTTTCTTCCAAAGGGTCATCGTCATAGCGTTCTGCATCCGCAAAGCCCACCAGGCAAAGGGCCAGGGCCAAAGCCACGGCCAGCAGGATCGGGACGATTTTTTTCATAGAAAAGCACTTCCTTTCTCACGGTACTTCGCTTTTTGTCAGGGGGTCATTCCTAATACTATAGTATCATACCGCTTTCTTTTTTTCAACCATCGCTTCAATTTTTGTATCATTTTACGTTTTTCCTGGTTTTGCGTCATAGGACTGCCTGCTGTGTTTTTTGCCCCGCCGGGGCCGGGGTCCCACCTTGCATCCTGATTTGTCAAACTTTTATCAAAATACGGTGGCGGGCAGGTTCCACCTAATTTTTCCTTGTTTTTGAAGGGTGCTGCTTCTTGAATTCAATTCAACTGGCAAAGATTCTTTATGAAATTTGTTTCTTTTCTGCAAACGGTACGATTCGTTCATTGATTTCCAGAAACTTTTATGTATAATGATAAACAGGGGAATTTGCATCGACGCAAACCGCACCCCGCGCAGCGTCCGGCCACGCCGGAAGGCCGCTGTGCTTTTACATGCAGAATGTAAAGGATCAAACGAAAGTAGAGGTATAGCAATATGGCAAAGTTGGATCTGACCAAGTATGGCATTACCGGCACGACTGAGGTCGTGTACAACCCCTCTTACGAGCAGCTGTTCGCAGAAGAGACCAAGCCCGGCCTGGAAGGCTACGAGAAGGGCCAGGTCAGTGAGCTGGGTGCCGTGAACGTGATGACCGGCATCTACACCGGCCGTTCTCCCAAGGACAAGTTCATCGTCATGGACGAGAACTCCAAGGACACCGTGTGGTGGACCAGCGACGAGTACAAGAACGACAACCACCCCGCTTCTCAGGAAGCATGGGCTGCTGTGAAGGCCATCGCTCAGAAGGAGCTGTCCAACAAGCGCCTGTACGTCGTGGATGCATTCTGCGGTGCCAACAAGGATACCCGCATGGCCATCCGCTTTGTCATGGAAGTTGCATGGCAGGCACACTTTGTCACCAACATGTTCATCAAGCCCACCGCTGAGGAACTGGAGAACTTTGAGCCTGATTTCGTTGTCTACAACGCATCCAAGGCCAAGGTGGAGAACTACAAGGAGCTGGGCCTGAACTCTGAGACTGCTGTTATGTTCAACATCACCAGCAAGGAGCAGGTCATCGTGAACACCTGGTACGGCGGCGAGATGAAGAAGGGCATGTTCTCCATGATGAACTACTTCCTGCCGCTGAAGGGCATGGCTTCCATGCACTGCTCTGCCAACACCGACCTGAACGGCGAGAACACCGCCATCTTCTTCGGTCTGTCCGGCACCGGCAAGACCACCCTGTCCACCGATCCCAAGCGTCTGCTGATCGGCGATGACGAGCACGGCTGGGACGACAACGGCGTGTTCAACTTCGAGGGCGGCTGCTACGCAAAGGTCATCAACCTGGATAAGGAGTCCGAGCCCGATATCTACAACGCCATCAAGCGCAACGCTCTGCTGGAGAACGTCACTCTGGATGCCGAGGGTCACATCGACTTCGCTGACAAGTCTGTCACCGAGAACACCCGTGTGTCCTACCCCATCAACCACATCCAGAACATCGTGCGCCCCATCTCTTCTGCACCCGCAGCCAAGAACGTCATCTTCCTGTCTGCTGACGCATTCGGCGTGCTGCCCCCGGTCTCCATCCTGACCCCGGAGCAGACCCAGTACTACTTCCTGTCTGGCTTTACCGCAAAGCTGGCCGGCACCGAGCGCGGCATCACCGAGCCCACTCCCACCTTCTCCGCTTGCTTCGGCCAGGCCTTCCTGGAGCTGCATCCCACCAAGTACGCTGAGGAACTGGTGAAGAAGATGAAGGCCAGCGGCGCCAAGGCTTACCTGGTGAACACCGGCTGGAACGGCACCGGCAAGCGCATCTCCATCAAGGATACCCGCGGCATCATCGACGCCATCCTGAGCGGTGCCATCAACGAGGCTCCCACCAAGAAGATCCCCTACTTCGACTTCGAGGTTCCCACCCAGCTGCCCGGCGTGGATCCCGCTATCCTGGATCCCCGCGACACCTATGCTGACGCTTCCCAGTGGGAGGAGAAGGCAAAGGATCTGGCTGGCCGCTTCATCAAGAACTTTGCAAAGTACGAGGGCAACGAGCACGGCAAGGCTCTGGTCTCTGCCGGCCCCCAGCTGTAAGCTGAACCTCGCCTGAATCATAAGCAAACCAAAGGACGTGTTCCCGCAGGGGAGCACGTCCTTTTTGGTTGCAATCCGTATGCTTTTGTGTTACTCTATCAAAAGAAGGGCACTGTGCTGCAGGCACAGGTGGTCAAGCTCCTCCGGCATCCGATGTCCGGGGGTGTTCAATTTTTTGTGATCCTCCGGACGGTACAAATGGTTACACAGGATACCCAAAGGAGGAGTCCATTATGGATGTTTTGAATATTGTTTTCAGTGCACTGAACCTTCTGGCTACAGTGATCGTTGGTGTCATTCAGGTGACCTGGATGATCTCGCGGGATGTCTTTCGGGGCAGCCCGCGCGCAAAACATTATTCCAAAAGCAAAAAAGATTGACCGCCTCTGTTCCCCAACCGAGCGGTCAATCTTTTTGACATAATACCGGTAAGGAGCTGACCAATCTGCAGCCAGCGCCCTTCCTTTGCTTTTAGTATAGTGTCATCGTAACTTTTTGTCAAGATATTCTTGCAGGACGCCCGCTCATTCTCCTTCAAAAGCGTGGGTAAACGTTCCGTCGGTTGCGTTTTCCACAAAGGTCTGCTATTCTGTGGAAAAAAGGATGTGATCTGTATGGACGCAAAAATGTTCGGTGCCTTTCTTGCCCAGGTGCGCAGGGCGCAGGGCCTGACCCAGGCCGAGCTGGCCGAACAGCTGCATGTGACCGACAAGGCCGTCAGCCGCTGGGAACGCGGCATCGGCCTGCCGGATATCAACACTTTGGAGCCGCTGGCGGACGCACTGGGCTTGTCTCTTGCGGACCTGATGCACTGCCACGACCCGGCACAGGAGCCGCCAACTGCGCCAGTCCCACTGGAAGATTTCTTTTCCATGCTGCGCCGCCGCCCTGTGGCGGACTGGCATTCTGTCCGCACTGCGCTGCTCCGGCTAAGTATCGCCCTGGCACTGTGGGGCATATTCGCCTGCCACGGAACACTTGCAGTTCACTGGCGTTCCCTCAGCGATGGTTCTTTACAAGCCGATGGCTGGATGTCCTCGTGGGTCGTTTTTCCGCTTCTGGCCGGAATGGAATTTCTCATGCTGGAACTCTGGAACAGCTTTGAACAGAGCGGTTTCTATCACCGTTACCTTGAAGCGTGCACCCTTCTGGATACACCGTTTTTGCGCCTGACGCGGGTCATATTGGAACTGCTGTTTTTCTTCGGCTTTGGATTTTTGGTGCCCTGCGCGGAAATAACCATCATGCTGTTCAACTGAGATAAAAACCAGCCCCGGAACGACCATCATCGTTCCGGGGCTGGTTGCTTTTTATCGTTTACTTCGCCGCCTCAAATTCGGCCTCGATGTCCGCACCGGGGGCCGGGGTGGCAAGGCTGACCACCACGCAGGCTGCCAGCGAGAACAGGAAAGCCGGCAGCAGCTCGTAGATGCCGAACACGCCGCCCAGCGGGCTGATGAGGTACTTCCACACAAAGACCATCAGGCCGCCGCAGAGCATCCCGGCCAGTGCACCCTGCCAGTTGCAGCGCTTCCAGAACAGGGCGCACAGCACCACTGCGCCGAAGGCGCCGCCAAAACCGGCCCATGCAAAGCTGACGATGCCGAACACGCTGGAATCCGGGTCGCGGGCCAGCACCACGCCCACCACGCTGACGCAGATGATGGTAAGCCGGGCCGCAAACAGGCTCTGCTTTTCGGTGAGCTTCATATGGCCGAACTCCTGCAGGATGTTCTGCGAAACACTGGACGCCGCTGCCAGCATCTGGCTGTCGGCGGTGGACATGGTGGCCGCCAGAATACCGGCCAGGATCAGGCCCGCCAGCACCGCCGCCAGCACACCGTGCTGTGCAATGAGGCTGGCAATGCGCACGATGAGGGTCTCGCTGGAAGAGCCGCTCAGGAATTCCAGCGCACCGGCTTTGGTCATGCCCAGACCCACCACGCCGATGACGATGGAGGCCGTCATGGCAATGACCACCCACACGCTGGCAATGCGGCGGCTGAGCACCAGCTTCTTTTCGTCCTCAATGGCCATGAACCGCAGCAGGATGTGGGGCATGCCAAAGTAGCCCAGGCCCCAGGCCATGGTGGACACGATGTCCAGCAGGCTGTAGGAGGCGGCGGTCCCGGCGGCAGCGTCGTGGCTGGCCGCCATGGTCAGGTAGCCGGAAAGGCTGTGGGCGTTTTCCATCACGGCACCCCAGCCCCCGGCCACACCGATGCCGTAGGCCAGCACCGCCACCAGTGCGATGCTCATGACCACCGACTGGATGAGGTCGGTGGTGGTCACGGCCCGGAAGCCGCCCAGAATGGTGTACCCCACGATGACCAGTGCGGACACGATCATCGCGATCATGTAGTCCACGCCGAACAGGCTGTGGAACAGCTTGCCGCAGGCCGCAAAGCCGGAAGCCGTGTACGGGATAAAGAACACGATGATGATCACCGCGCCCAGCGCGTTGAGCAGGTTGCGCTGGTCGTGGAACCGCAGCGACAGGAACTGCGGCACCGTGATGGCGTCCAGATTGGCCGAGTAGCGCCGCAGCCGCCGGGCCACGATGAGCCAGTTGAGCCAGGTGCCCACGGCCAGACCGATGGCCGTCCAGCCCGGCGACGCAATGCCGGTGAGGTAGGCAAGGCCGGGCAGGCCCATCAGCAGCCAGCTGGACATATCGCTGGCTTCCGCGCTCATAGCAGTGACCAGCGGGCCCATCTTGCGGCCGCCGAGGTAAAAGTCGGTGCTGTCCTCGTTGGACTTGCTGTATACAAAGCCCACCAGCAGCATGCCCACCAGATAGATCACAATGGTGGCAATGATGCAGACATTTGTCATAAAGGTTCCCCCTCTCGTTTGACTTTTCCCGCGCAGCGCGCGGGGAAAGGATGGTGTTATTTTATCACAGTAAAGTATCAAAGTACAGCATTTTGCAGCTGCGCGGCCGATTTTCGCGCTTTTGTGGGGATTTCCGGGCCGGAACGCCGCATTTTCTGCCACTTTGCCAATAGCATTTCTCCCCTGTCCGCCTGTGCGGAGCGGCACTTCTGCTGCTTTGCGCTGTCCTTTTAAAGTGGGCTGTGCTATAATCAGACCGGATTTCGGGATATTTATTGCTACAGGGAGATGTTTTTATGCAGGATATTACCATTCGGAATGCGTCTCTGGCCGATGCGCCCCGCATTCTGGAGATCTACGCCTGGTATGTGGAGCACACGGTCATCACCTTTGAATACGACGTACCCTCACTGGAGGAATTTGAAGGCCGCATGCGCCGCACCATGCAGAAATACCCCTACCTCGTCATCGAGCGGGACGGCCGGGTGGAGGGCTACGCCTACGCGGGGCCCTTTGTGGGCCGAGCCGCTTACGACTGGGCCTGTGAGCTGACCATCTACCTGGACCACGACGCCCGGAAACACGGCATGGGCCGTGCCCTGTACGAGGCGCTGGCCGACCGGCTGCAGGCCATGGGCATCCTGAACCTGTATGCCTGCATCGGCTACCCGCAGGCGGAGGACGAATACCTGACCCGGAACAGCGCCCGGTTCCACGAGCATCTGGGCTTTGCACTGGTCGGCACCTTCCACAACTGCGGGTACAAGTTCGGCCGCTGGTACGACATGATCTGGATGGAAAAGATCATCGGAGAGCACCGCCCCGACCAGCCGCCCGTGCAGCCCTACATTTACTAAGCCCCACACGCAAACAGCCCCGGACTTTTCAACAAGTCCGGGGCTGTTTGTTTAGAATGAAGGAGAAAATCCGGGAATGTCAGATGGTTTTACACCGCCTGGCCGCCGCGCTCGGCATCCAGTGCCGCGCGGAACTTCCGGTTGGAGACTGCGTTCTGCCCAAAGCCGATGAGCGCCCGCAGCAGGCCGATGATCCAGAAGCCCTTTGCTTCCATCACGATGCCGTCCACCGTCTCCTGCCCGACCATGCCGCCGGTCATCTGGGCCAGCGCACGGACAGGCATGTTGTACTGGAACAGCAGGTTCAGGTCCGGCGTGCCCTCGCGGGAACTGCGCTTGAGCAGGGTGTGCAGCACAGCCCAGGCCAGCCAGCACAGCGGACTGCGGCTGTGGTTCAGCTCGCCCAGCGTCAAGGTTTTTCACGCTCACAGGGTCCGGCCTTGCCCATATTGCAAAAACCAAAATATTTTCAACATCCAATCAAAAAACAAGGCAATGTGTTGACTTTTGCTGAAAGTCTTGCTATAGTATGAGATACAAGGATTCCATATAGGTTCTGCGTGAGAGAATGAGAGACGCACAACAGCCCCTTTCGGCTTGTGGTGCGTCTTTTTCTTTTTGCAAGGTTGGAATCTTCTCTGCGTTTTTCCGTGTGCACCGGAAGTACAGCAGTCCCAAAGACCCGATGGGAGAATGGCCATTCCCGTCCATCATCACAAGAATGACACGATACCAAGAGACTGTCAAAAGGAGAACAGAATCATGAAAAAGATTTCGCGGAAAAGTTTCCTGAAGCTGGCAGCCGCCACCGCTGCCGGAACTGCTATGGCTCCCGCTCTCATGGGCTGTGCCTGGCCTGACACGCAGGACCGCACCCCCTACAAAGGCGATATCGTGTTGCTGCTGAGCAACGATATCCACTCCAATCTGGGTACTTCTAAGATCATGAGTACGGACGGCTCTACCCGGATCACCGGCGGCGTGGCGCGAATGGCCGCCGCACAGGCCGGGGTACGCCACCGAGCCTTTGGCAAAACCCTGACCTTGGACGGTGGTGACTACTCCCAGGGAACTCCTTACCAGGACGGCTATCAAAAGGGCTGGGAGATCCTGGCCCTGGCCGAAATGCAGGTAGATTTCTGCACCCTGGGCAACCACGAATTCGACGTGGGCGATCAGGCCGTCGAAAACTCCTGGGTCAACGCCCGGAAAAACCGGCTGCGCTACGGGGTCTACCACAAACTGCCCCAGTTGCTGGTATCCAATATGTTCATCAAATACAACGCCAACGGCGAGCCGATCTCTTATACCAGCGCCGACATCCGCCCCAATGACCTGAGCACCAATGCTTTTGGTGCCGGGGCCTACGCCAAGACCGGAGCCAAAAACTACGCCATCCGCCAGGTAGCAGGCTACAGGGTGGGTCTGTTTGCCCTAGAAGGCGAGGAGTCCTACGGCTACTGCAAGAACTCGGACCTGACCCGGATGGACTGTGCCGAGGTTGCCAGAGTCTATGCCCGTTTCCTCAAGGAGGAGAAGGGCTGTGATCTTGTCATCGCCATCAGCCACTGCGGCATGGAAGAGGACCGGGCCACCGCGCGGGCTCAGGAAGGCTTCCTGGACGTGATCCAGAACGCTCACGACCATCTCGCCTATGACCAACCCATCGTGGAAAACGGCGTGATCATGACCTCCACCGGCTGCTATGCTCAAAACCTGGGCGTGCTGAGCCTGCAAAAAACATCTGCCGGCTGGACCTGGGTGCCCGAGGAGACCTGCTGCTATGAGCTGACGAAGGCATACGACTACGAGGATCCCCGGGATCTGTCACCGGAAGCTCTGGCATACCGGAGTATGCAGGATCTTCTGGCCCGCTACGACGCAGACCTGACGGCACCGGACGGCTATTTCTCCAAGCTGGGTCTGGACGATGTAACGCCGGACAGCGTGGTGATGACCATCCCCACCGGCTACGACTATATCCAGTACGAAGACGGAAAGGCCATCGGATACACCTACATCCAGTCTCCTGTCACTGCCTTTATCTGTGATTCCTTCAATTATGCCTCCGGCTCTCAGGTATCCTTCGTGTTCGGCGGCTACGTCCGCACTGCGCTGTATCAGGGTGACTTTACCGTCGCGGACGCCTTCAACGAGCAATCCACCGGTGAATCGGCGATCGACCACAGCGCGGGCTCCAGTCTGGTGGTCTGCGACTTGTCCGGTGCACAGCTGGCATCCATCTGTGTCTTTGATGCTGCGTGCTCCGGTGTCACCCCTCAGGGCCGGACCTACGGCGGTGCCGGCACCCTCCACACCGGAAATCTGCGCTACCGCTATCACATTTCTGACGGGCAGATCTCCTGTGATGTTTCCAGCATCGAAGTCTATTTCCCGGAGAGCGACAGCTGGCAGACTCTGGACTTCCACAAAGCCTACTCCACCTCTTTCACCTTTGAATCCTCCCAGAACTTGGTGAGTCTGCTGCCCTGGGCCAGCAAAATGGCCACAGGGCAGGCGCTTCCCTTTGCCCCCTACGATGAGGCCACCGGCACCTACATGGATGTTCCCTCCGACAACAAATCGGAGGAATACTACCGGTTCTGGGCTCCTTATTGCCGCGGCAAGGGTGTGCTGGAGGGCACCAGCTATGAACTGAAATCTTGGACAGCCCTGTATTACTATGCCGCCAGCATGAACGGTACCTTATCCGATGCCTACACCCCGGACCATCTGATGCAGACCCGCATCCAGGGTTGATTTTCCAACAACTTCTGATGTAAAAAGCTATACGACCACGGCAGGCTAGAAGATTAAATCAAAAACAGCTGGATGCTTCATCTGAACGATGATACACCCAGTTGTTTCTTTTATTGGCACAGCCTCTCTAACAACGCCGTGCAACCTGCCAGTACATCCCGCCATGTGTCCTCGAAATTTCCAGTAAACCACGGGTCGGCCACATCGTGCGGCGTACTGGTATACGACATCAGGAGGGAGACCTTGTGCAACGGGTCGTTCCCTACAAAACGAGCCATATCCCGCAGGTTGCTTCGATCCATTGCAACCAGATAATCATAGGTATCATAATCCTGCCGTGTCATCTGACGCGCCGTTTTGCCTGCACAGGAAATGGCATGGTCTGCCAATTTTTGCCGAGCGGGTGGATAGACCGGGTTGCCCACTTCTTCCGCACTGGTCGCAGCGGAGGCGATTTCAAATTTTTCTGCAATACCGGCTTTTTCCACAAGGTCTTTCATAACAAATTCCGCCATGGGACTACGGCAGATATTCCCCAGACAGATGAACAAGATTCGGGTCATTTTCTCTCAGCTCCTTTGGGCAACAGGATACCATTGTCGGGACAGTATTGGAATGGGCTTTTCCCTGCTCTGCCAGAACGTAACGAAAAGCATACCCTCCACCAACTGTGCAAAGACATCCGTCCAGCCCGCAGAATGTCAGCTTCTTTCGGAGATTGGAAACGGTATTGCCAACCACTTTTAAGGTATCGGCGCAATCCTTTCCCCATACAGCATCAAAAAGCTCTTTTTTAGAGAGCGTCGTTCCTTCGCAGACTGCCAGCACCCACAACAGGTCGGATTCAAGACGTGTCAACGAAATATTTCTGCCGTTGGCTGAAATTTCATGTCGGGTGTTGTCAATCACCAATCCCGGCAGTTCCAGTTTTTTCTTTGCGCAGAATGTGATCTGCTCCGCCTCAATCTGCGCCTGTTGCAAAAGGCTCAGAATCGTTTGCTCCAGTACCTGGTCCGGGGTGTTCGCTCGTATCACAATCATGGAAGGCTCCTGTGTCACCGTTACTCTGCATCCATTTCGCGGATCAGATTGACCATTTCGATGGCGCTGACCGCGCAGTCATAGCCCTTGTTTCCGGCTTTCGTACCTGCCCGCTCGATTGCCTGCTCGATATTTTCAGTCGTCAGAACGCCAAATAGAACAGGAATACCACTTTCCAGCGAAACTGCTGCGATGCCTTTTGAGACTTCGTTGCAGACGTAGTCGTAATGGCTGGTAGAGCCGCGAATCACTGCGCCAAGGCAAATCACAGCATCGTACTTTCCGCTTTTTGCCATTTTGGAAGCAACCAGCGGAATTTCAAACGCTCCCGGCACCCATGCGACATGAACATCGTCCTCGCTCACATCGTGCCGGAGGAGTGCATCCATTGCCCCGCCAAGGAGCCTTGAGGTGATGAACTCGTTGAATCGTGCAGCAACGATACCGACCCGGATGTTTTGTGCAATCAGTTTTCCTTCAAATGATTTCATTGTAAAATCCCTCTTTTCCTTAATAACTCAGGATATGTCCCATTCTTGTCTGCTTGGTTTTCAGATAGAACAGGTCGTGCGCGGTCGCAGTCATCTGAATTGGGACACGTTCTGTAATCTCCAGACCGAACTCGGAAAGTTGGTATACCTTATCCGGATTATTGGTCAACAGGCGCAAACTATGTGCTCCCAGCTCCCGCAAAATCTGTGCTCCCATATAATACTCCCGTTCATCCCCATGGAAACCAAGGGCGAGGTTGGCTTCCAGGGTATCCATGCCCTGTTCCTGCAACTCGTAGGCACGCAGCTTATTTATGAGACCGATACCGCGCCCTTCCTGCCGCATATAGAGCAGGATGCCACGCCCCTCCTTTTCAATTTGCGTCATCGCCGCAGCCAACTGCTGTCCGCAATCGCAGCGCAGCGAACCGAACGTATCACCCGTCAGACATTCCGAATGCACCCGACACAGGACATCCCGGCCATCACCGATTTCACCTTTTACCAATGCGATGTGATGCTCTCCGTTCAGGCGGCTCACAAAACCGTATGCGCGGAAGTCGCCGTATTTTGTCGGTAGATTTACGGCAGCCACCTGATCGACCAGCTTTTCGTGACACTTACGGTACTCTTGCAAGGCTTGGATGGTGATGAATTTGATTTGGAATCGTTCTGCCAGCTGTGCAAGTTCCTCCGTGCGCATCATAGTGCCATCGTCCCTCATGATCTCGCAGCAAAGCCCGCACTCTTTCAGCCCTGCCAGACGGCACAGGTCTACGGTGGCTTCTGTGTGGCCGTTCCGTTCCAGAACACCATTTTTCCTTGCTAAAAGTGGGAACATATGACCCGGTCGCCGGAAATCTTCTGCTTTTGCGTCTTCTGCTACACAGGCCAGCGCGGTAATAGAGCGTTCCGCAGCAGAAATGCCGGTCGTGGTTGAAATATGGTCGATGGACACGGTAAAGGCGGTTTCATGGTTGTCCGTGTTATGCCGAACCATCTGCGGAAACTTCAGCTTCTGTACAAAGGCTTCCGACATCGGCATACAGATCAGACCTTTGCCGTGGGTCGCCATGAAATTGACATTTTCTGTGGTCGCAAACTCAGCGGCACAGATAAAATCGCCCTCGTTTTCGCGTTCCGGGTCATCCGTCACCAAAATGATCTTGCCTTGTCTCAAATCTTCCAGAGCTTCCGGAATGGTATTGAATCTCATTGTTGTTTCTCCTTATTCAAATCCGTAGCGTATCAGCATTTCTTTCGTGACAGAGCTTTGCCGGTGTTCCTGCGGTATCGGCTGAAACAGCTTTTCGACATACTTGCCAAGGATGTCGGTCTCCAGATTTACCACATCGTTTTTGTGCCTTTGACACAGATTTGTACAGCTGACGGTGTGAGGGATGGTGGACACTGAAAACGCATCCGAACTGACTGTTGCCACCGTCAGGCTTATACCATCGACCGCGATGGAGCCTTTTTCCACGACATAGCGCAAAAGATTCGGTTCCGCATGGATGGTAAACCAGACCGCATTGTCGTCTTTTTCGATTCGCAGGATGCACCCGGTGCCATCCACATGACCCGCCACAATATGCCCGCCGAACCGTCCATCCGCAGCCATTGCCCGTTCCAGATTGACCCTGCTCCCGACCATAAGACCTGCAAGAGAGGAGCGGTTCAGGGTTTCATGCATAACATCGGCAGAAAAGCTGTCTGCAAAAAGCCGGGTAACGGTCAGGCAGATGCCATTCACTGCGATGCTGTCACCGATTTTTGTGTTTTCCAGAACGGTCCGTGCCTGAATGTTCAGCACTTCCGAATGCTGCCCATGCGTGATCTGCTTTATGGCTCCGACTTCTTCTATAATTCCAGTGAACATGGATACTCGACCTCGCTTTCAATCAGGATATCCTCGCCAAGATGGGTCAGGCTGCTGTTTTTCAGCCGGAATGCTGCACTCGGCACAGGAACTCCTGCACCTTCCACCGGTGTTTTTGCTTCCTGTCCGCCGAACAGCTTTGGGGCAATGTACGCCTGCACCTGTTGAACAACGCCGCTTTCCAGTGCTGCCCAGTTCAGTGTCCCTCCGCCTTCCAGAAGAATGCTGTCGATTTGTTCCTGACCAAGTTTTTCCATAAGTTGTACAAGGTCAATGTGACCGTTCCTTTTGTCCAGACAAATCACCCGGCACCCAGCCTGTCGATATATCGCCTGCCGTTTCGGGTCGGCGCAGCAGGTCGCAAGGATGGTCGGGATCTGTTTTGCTGTTGCGACCACCTGTGCTTGCAATGGTGTCCGCAGCTGAGTATCGCAGACGATGCGAACTGGATTTTTTCCGTTCTCCATGTGGCAGGTCAATAAGGGATCATCGGCAAGAATGGTTCCGACACCGACCATGATTCCGCTGAAACGATGCCGCTGTTGTTGAACATCCGCTCGGGCAGCTTCCCTTGTAATCCATTTGGATGCGCCCGTAACTGTGGCAATTTTTCCGTCCATTGTCATGGCATACTTCATAGAAACAAACGGGCGTTTTGTCGTTATAAAACGGAAGAATATCCGATTGAGTGCGTCGCATTCTTCCCGCAAAACGCCTTCCGTCACCGCTACCCCCTGCACCCGCAAAGCAGCAATTCCTTTTCCCGACACCAGCGGGTTTGGGTCTGCCGACCCCACTACGACCCGGCTGATGCCCGCTTCCAGAATAGCATTCACACACGGCGGTTGTTTTCCAAAATGACAGCAGGGCTCCAGCGTCACATACATCGTTGCCCCTTCGGGGTCAACAGCGCAGGATGCTAACGCATTTCGCTCCGCATGGGGCTGGCCATACCGTTCATGCCATCCCTGCCCGATAATCTGACCATCTTTTACAATGACAGCACCCACCATCGGATTTGGGGATGTCCATCCGCATCCTTTTTTAGCCAGTTCTAAGGCAAGACGCATATACTCTGTATCGTTCATCTCTCTGTCTCCAAATAAAAAAGCCCCGAACCAGATTGTTCAGGACAAGGCAAACAGGCGCAGTATCTCCTGCGCAAAAAGAAAGCTCTGAAATGCAAACGCATCTCAGAGCAACTTCCATGAGCACAGAGATCTTGTGGTTTCTCTATGCTTTCCTATCTTCTTTCATCCAGACTGTACTGTCGGCTTCGGAGTTTCACCGAATCATGCCTTGCGGCTCGTGGGCTGTACCACCGGTAGGGAATCGCACCCTGCCCTGAAGATTCTTGATTCAATTTCTGGGAGCATTATAGCATGGTATATCATCGAATGCAAGCCCTTTTTGAAACCGGGACAAAACCGGGATGGAACAACATTTCGTAGAAGAACCTTGTCAAGAGGGCTGGCACCGTCCAGTTCTCTCTCTTTTTGCCAAAGTTTTCACCGTGTTTTCTTGCAAGCTGCCGAAAGTGACGTGTTTTCAAAAGTTCGCGTTTGCGAAGCGCAGCGCAAACGCGAGCTTGCCGCATGGCAGGCGGAACAGGCTCATCATACCACCAGTAAAGAAAAGCAGGAAGTTCCCGATGGGGAACTCCCTGTCTTACTTATCGTGTGTGGATTTTTGCAAGGTGCGTCCGGGTGGACGCACCCTGTTTTTATTTTTTCAGAACTGTGCACTCATACGGGCGCAGCGCAGCAGCCGTTTCCGTGTAGTTGCCCAGCAGCTTTTCCGTACCGGCCCACCCCTCCGGCAGGGTGACGGGCACTTCGTGCGCTGTCAGGTTGCACAGCACCAGCAGCTCTTCTCCGTCCGGCGCACCATAGCGGCGGTAGGCCAGCAGGTCGGCATTTTTCGGGAAGAGGAACTCGATTTTCCCCTCGCTGATGACCTTGTGCTGTTTGCGCAGGTGCACCAGCGTCTTGTAGAAACTGCGCACCGAGTCCGGGTCGTCCATCTCGGCGGCGGCGTTGATGGTCTGATAGTTATCGGCGGTGCCGATCCACGGCGTACCGGTGGTGAAGCCTGCGTTCGCGCTAGCATCCCACTGCATCGGAGTGCGGCCGTTGTCGCGGCTGCGCTGGGCGATGATGTCGAGCGTTTCGGCCTCGGACTTGCCCTCGCCGCGCAGGATGTTGTAGTAATTCAGGCTTTCTACATCCCGGTACTGATCAATGGAGGTAAAGTGCGCATTGGTCATTCCCAATTCTTCGCCCTGATAGATATACGGCGTACCGCGCATAAAGTGGATCGCGGTGGCCAGCATCTTGGCACTTTCCTTCCAGTAGGCCGTATCGCTACCAAAGCGACTCACGGCACGGGGCTGATCGTGATTACACCAGAACAGCGCATTCCAGCCGTCATGCGCCTGCATCCCCTCCTGCCATGTCTGGAACAGTTTTTTCAGGGCAAGATGGTCGGCAGGCATCAGTGCCCATTTGTCGCCGTTCTTGTAGTCCACCTTCAGATGATGGAAGTTGAAGCACATAGACAGTTCATGGTTGCCCGCAGCAGTGTATCCGATGCAGTTTTCCAACGAGGTGGAGGACATTTCGCCCACCGTCACCATGCCGTCGATGCCGCCTGCCGCCACCAATTCTTTCAGGTATTTGTGGACATTGCGGCCATCGGTGTAGAAGCGACGGCCATCGCCCGCAAAGTCGTCCTCATACACTTCCGGTTTGGAAATCAGATTGACCACATCAAAGCGGAATCCCTTGATTCCCTTCGCCTTCCAGAAACGGAGGATGTCGGCCATTTCTTCCCGCACCGCCGGGTTCTCCCAGTTCAGGTCTGCCTGTGTCACATCGAACAGGTGCAGATACCACTTGCCCAGCTGCGGCACATACTGCCATGCCGGGCCACCGAACTTGGACACCCAGTTTGTGGGCAGATTGTCCGGGGTTCCGTTCTTAAAGATGTAGTAATCCTGATACTTTTTCTCACCGGCCAGTGCCCGCTGGAACCATGCATGCTCGGTGGAGGTGTGGTTGAACACCATATCCAACATCAGGCCAATGCCGCGCTTGTCCGCCTCGCGGATGAGTTCTTCCAAATCTTCCATCGTGCCGTAGCGCGGGTCGATAGCGCGGTAATCCGCCACGTCATAGCCGTTGTCCCGCTGCGGCGAGGGAAAAAACGGGGTCAGCCAGAGATAGTCAACGCCCAGGTCGGCCAGATAATCCAGTTTCGCGGTAACGCCCTTCAAATCGCCGAAGCCGTCACCGTTCAAGTCCATGAAGGATTTCGGGTAAATTTGGTAGACAACTTTATCTTTAAAATCATTCATGGTACACACCTCACAAAATCAGGCAACGCCTTTTTTCTTGCCGACGATGACGGTCAGCGCAAAGGGGACGACGATGGCAATGGCCATGCACAGCGCAAAGCTGAGCATATAGGCGGGCTGGATGGACAGGATGCCAGGGATGCCGCCGACACCGATGGCGTTGGCCGTGGTGGAAGTTGCCACACAGACGACCGCTGCGACGGCAGATCCAATCATGCCGCAGATAAACGGGAAGTGGAATTTCAGGTTGACACCGAACATGGCAGGCTCGGTAACGCCGAGGTAGCAGGAGATGCAGGAGGGAACGTTGACTTCCTGAGCGGCAGCATTCTTGCGCTGCAGGTAGATCATGCCCAGCACGGCGGAGCCCTGTGCAATGTTGGAAAGGGCGATCATGGGCCACAGCATGGTGCCGCCGAAATCGGCGATCAGCTGCATATCAATGGCATTGGACATGTGATGCAGGCCGGTGATGACCAGCGGGGCATAAACAAAACCGAAGATTGCGCCAAAGACCACACGGAAGGAGCCGGAAATGCCGGCGTAGACGATGTCAGAAATGAAGGTGCCGATCTTCCAGCCGATGGGGCCAAGGACAGTATGGGCGATGATGACGGACAGCACCAGCGAGCAGAAGGGCACCACGATCATCGAGATGACCGCCGGGCAGATCTTGCGGAAGAACCGTTCCAGATAGACCAGCGTGAACGCGGCCAGCATGGCGGGAATGACCTGCGCCTGATAGCCAATCATGTTGATGGTGAAGAAGCCAAAATCCCATTTGGGGATATCTGCCGCCGCAGTAGAAGCCACGGCGTAAGCGTTGAGCAGCTGGCCGGAGACGAGCGTCAGGCCGAGGACGATGCCCAGGCTTTGGGTCGTGCCCATTTTCTTTGTGACAGACCAGCAGATGCAGACCGGCAGCATATGGAAGATGGCTTCGCCAATCAGCCACAGGAAGCTGTCAACGCCGGACCAGAACTGGCTGATGTCGCACAGCGTCTGGGTGCCGTTATTAAAAAAGTAGATGCTGTCAATGCAGTTGCGGAAGCCGAGAATCAAACCGCCGGTGATGATGGCGGGAATCAACGGGGCAAAAATCTCCGCAAGCACGCTCATGATCTTCTGCAATGCGTTCTGGTTCTGCTTGGCCGCGCTCTTGACGGCATCCTTGGAAACACCGTCAATGCCGGAGACGGCAATAAAGTCGTTGTAGAAATCGCTGACCGTATTGCCGATGATGACCTGGAACTGGCCCGCCTGGGTGAAAGTGCCCTTGGCGGATTTCAGTGCCTCGATCTTGGCAACGTCCGCCTTGGCGGGATCGTTCAGCACAAAACGCATCCGGGATACACAGTGCGAAACTGCCGCGATGTTCTCTTTGCCGCCAACGTACTCAAGCAGCAACTTTGCGTCCTCTTGGTATTTTCCCATGACTCTTTTCTCCTTTATCTTTTTGATGATTTGCCCAACTTGTTCATACAAGTTTTGCTTGTGGTTTCAGTATAGTTCGCTTGTTCAGACAAGTCAAGCGGACTTACAAAAAATCATGTTATGTTTGAAAATTTTCAGCATCTCGGACAATAGAATGCCTTGAAATTCAGGCGCAATCACGGTATACTGAAACAAACGTTTGAACAAGTTGAGGTAAACAGCCATGCCAAAAGCAAAATATGAAGGAATTTACCGCAGTATCAAAAAACGGATCGAAGCGCAGGACTATCCTTACCAGTCCTTGCTTCCCAGTGAAAATACGCTGATTGCAGAATACGACTGTTCCCGCAATACGGTGCGCCGCGCCATTGCCGAGCTGACCGCAGACGGCTATGTGCAAGCCATGCAAGGACGTGGTGTCCGGGTCATCTATCAACCGGTGGGCAAAACCACCTTTACCATCGGCGGCATCGAGACCTTTCAGGAGACCGCTAACCGCAATCATCTGCAAGCCGTTACCCGCGTCATTCGGCTTGAGACCATCATCGCAACGGAACAGTTTGCCGCGGAAAGCGGATTTTCTGAGGGCGACGAACTGTGGGCGGTACAGCGCGTGCGCTATCTGGACGGAAAAGCACTGATTCTGGACATCAACTATTTTTTGAAGGAATTTGTGCCCGGACTAACGGAGGAAATCGCATCCCATTCCATCTATGATTTTATTGAAAATGTGCTCGGAATGCAAATCATCACCAGCAAACGGCGCATCACGGTGGAACACGCGACCGCCCGTGACGAAAAGCTGCTGGATATGGACGGCTATGATTGCGTGGCGGTGGTGGTAAACCAGACCTTCAACTCCGATGGAATGCTGTTTGAGTATACGCAGTCGCGCCACCATCCGGATTATTTCTGCTTTCAGGATATCGCCACCCGCAAAAAAAGCTGATAAAAAAGCGGTTTCCGTTTTTGTTCATCAATTCTATGTAGTTACTATCCATCTCCTTGATTCCACTGGATGTTGTATCAGTCCCACCATTACCATTTGCCGCCTCACAACATACCAGCTTCATTTTGGCTCAAATTCAAAATTCAACATATTAGTTTCTTGTCAAGAGGGCCGGCACCGTCCAGCCCTCTATCTTTTTACTAAAGTTTTTGATGTATTTTCTTGCACTCTGCTGAAAGTAGCACAAGCAAAAGGACGTTTATCCACCTGTTGCAGCAGAGAAAACCCATGTGGCCAAATTGACCACATGGATAAGCCGCAGCACCGAAGAAAGGACGTATGCCTATGGGAAACAAATTTACCCCTGCATGGATCAAGAAAGGCTTCTTCAACGAATCCCTGTTTTGTGATGATTTTCTGAGTACCCACCAGCTGCTTTACTCGAATGGCGCATTTTTCACCCCGGAAGGCAGGGTCACAGACACCATGAACCTGCGCTGTGAAATTTTCGATATGTTGCGAGACCATATCGGCGCAAATATCGCAAAACGGGTCAGCAATGTCGTATTCTGAAACTGGCGGCACAGGTGGAGGACTTTCCGCCTGTCACCGACCGCATTGCGCTGGCAAACGGCACCCTATATCTGGACGGTACCTTTCAGGAAGGTAAGCCGGAGATTGTGCGCAACCGCCTGCCCGTCAAGTATGACCCGAAAGCCGCCCAGCCCGTCCACTGGCTGCGGTTCCTGTCCGACCTGCTCTACCCGGAGGACATTCCCACCGTGCAGGAGTTCATCGGCTATTGCCTGATCCCCAGCAACAAGGGGCAGCGCATGATGGTCATTAAGGGCAGCGGCGGCGAAGGCAAATCGCAGATCGGCGTGGTGCTGTCCCGGCTGTTCGGCTGTAACATGAAGGATGGCAGCATCGGTAAGATCTCGGAGAACCGCTTTGCCTGTGCAGACCTTGAACACACCCTGCTCTGCGTGGGCGATGATATGCGGATGGAAGCCCTGCGGCAGACCAACTATGTCAAATCCATCGTGACCGCACAGGGGCAGATGGACTTGGAGCGCAAGGGCAAGCAGAGCTATCAGGGCTGGATGTACGCCCGTCTGCTGGCGTTCAGCAATGGCGATCTGCAGGCTCTGTATGACCGCTCGGACGGATTCTACCGCCGCCAGCTTATCCTGACCACCAAGGACAAGCCCCTGTCCCGTGTGGACGACCCGGACATTGCCGAGAAGATGGCGGCAGAGGTCGAGGGCATCCTGCTGTGGGCATTTGAAGGCTTACAGCGGCTGGTGAAGAATGGCTTCCAGTTCACCGAGAGTGACCGTGCCAAGCGCAACCGGGAGCTGGTGAAGCGGGACAACAACAACGTGTTCGATTTCCTCGAATCCGAGGGCTACATCCGCCTGAAGGCGGATGCCTGTACCAGCTCGAAAGAGCTGTATGAGGTCTACAAGATGTGGTGCGAGGAGAACAGCCTGAACGCCATCAAGTCCCGTGGGTTCAGCGATGCCCTGATCGCCAACCAGCGCAGGTACAATCTGGAATCCACCAACAACATCATCAATTCTTCCGGGCGGCGGGTCCGGGGATTTGTGGGCATCGAGACCCTTGTGCAGCCTGATCTTACCCCAAACGGCTGGCGGGCATGACCCGCTTTTGATCCCCCCTATATGGCACGTTTTCGGTCTTTCGCTGCGTACGTGCGTACAGAGAACGCCGCCTGCTGCGTACGCACGTACGCAGCAAAACGCCCAAGTTTTCCTTTATAGGGGGGTCTTGGCAAAGTGTCAGGTTGACAGTTTGCCAAGAGTGGTAAGTGTCGGAGGGCGGCATTTACCAAATCAGAGGGTCAGAATGACCCTCTGAAAAGCCGGACGAAACCGCAGCATTCCCGACCTGCTGTCCAGCCGCAAGACCTGCCCGGAAGAAACCATCTATCAGCTGGGAACTCTGGATGAACACGCTTCCGCAGAGGACTTGCTGAACATCGTCACGGAGTTCATCGAGGAGTTCAAGGCAAGGTTCGGAGACCATGTTCATGTACTGGACTGGGCGTTGCATCTGGATGAAAGTACACCGCATATCCACGAACGTCATGTGTTCGACTGCGAGAACAAGTACGGCGAGGTTGCTCCCCAGCAGGAAAAGGCATTGGAAACACTGGGCTTCGAGCTGCCCGATCCGGACAAGCCCCTCAGCCGCCGCAACAACCGCAAAATCACCTTTGATGCCGCCTGTCGAAAGATGCTGTTCGAGATTGCCAAGCGGCACGGGCTGGAATTGGAGGAAGAAGCGGAATACGGCAACCGCAAATATCTGGAAAAACAGGACTTCATCCTCGCCAAGCAGAAGGAGCAACTTGCCGCCCAGCAGAGCAAGCTGGACGAATTGACCTTGAAAGTTTCGGATATGGAGATCCTGCTGGAAGATGTTTCGGCAACAGCCTACGACAAGGCGGTGGAGGTCGTGACAGACGTGGTGCGCACCGAGACCCGCAAGGAAGATATGCGGATGATCGAGGACACGAAACGGTGGGTATTGTCCCCGGAGCGCAAAGCACCGCAGGCCACACGGGAGTACGCAGCCAAGCATCTGGACGGTGTTCTGAACAAGTTCCTCAAGACCATGCAGACCACCGCTGCCCGCTTGCAGGAGAAGCTCCTGAAGCCGGAAGCCCGGCAGAAAGGCAAAGAGCAAGTCAAGGAAAAGGTGTGGGATTCGGTGCTGCAACTGCTAAACCGCTTGCAAGCAGAGCAGATGCACAAGCCCGCCGCACAGCCTCAAACGAAGGGAGAGCATTCAGAGATTTGACACCCCATCGGGTACGGTCTGTGGCAGGACTGACAATTTCCTGCCCGGTCACAGCCACCCGATTACAAGGAAGTGGAGGTCTGCCTATGAATTTGAATCGGCCTAACATAACCGAAGATGTGAAGTCTAAAGATTATACGAATAAGTTCTTGCAAACGGGCTCGAACCCGGTTACAATGAAAGCGTCCAAATCCCCTGCCACAGAATCTTCTGACCAGACCAAAGCAGCCAAGCACGAACCCCTTGTTTACCGGGTAGAGGAGATTGCCCAGCTTTTGGCGATTTCTCCCCGTGCGGCGTACAACCTGTGCAACACCACGAAGGATTTCCGGGTGCTGCGCATCGGCACCAGCATCCGGGTGAACAAGCAGAGCTTCGACAACTGGTTTGCAGCGGTCTGAGGGAGGTAATCTATGGCATCTATCATGAAGCGCGGAGATTCCTACT
>ERZ1673703.389-NODE-389-length-53836-cov-8.285844_pt1 | contig 53836 bp, 43 predicted proteins | sample MGYA00580233_ERZ1673703 | MGnify/ENA primary metagenome ERZ1673703 (study PRJEB41218, sample SAMN15661748) | gut metagenome | host: Homo sapiens | place: Canada: London | collected 2015-08-20/2019-03-30 | study: EMG produced TPA metagenomics assembly of... | reverse complement strand
GCAGAACTCAGGCGGAAACAGTCCGAGTATGAAGGCGAAGCATGCAGTGTAGATAAGGTAATCGAGTTACCCGCCCAGCGATTCAAGCAGTTCAGCCGCGCACTGCTGGCTGACTACGATTTCATCGCAGAGAATAAAAACGCCATCCGGCACGATGAGGATGCCAGGCACTGTCTGCTCATCCTCGACGCGGATGGAACGGACGGTTTCCTTGTTGACCCACAGGGGTACAACTACGCCCGGTACAGTGCCTTTGTCCCCAACGCCCGCAGTTTGCTGACACTGGATATGGGGATCGACCGCAGCTACCTTTCGCCGGTAGAGCCTTGGCGCAATGAAAATCGGGATGAAATGCTCCGCATGACGCTGCGCGTCGAGGGAAAGCCGGACTACACCCTCGTCCTCCCCGCTGACGAGGAATACCTCGATGCGGTGAAGGCTTATCTTGATATTGATGTTTTCGCGGATGCCATGCTCTGTGATATTCGCTTCAAGGTGCCTTACATCGGGGAGCTGATCCGTGATACGGATTGCCCCGCCGTGGAGGATTACAACGATTTTGTCGAAGCCTTGGAGGACATCTGGCAGCAGGACGGGCTGCTTCTGACCTACGCCGCCGTGCTGGAGGCCGAGAAGCCGGAAACCTTGCACCGTGCCTGTGAGCTCCTGCAAGATTTGGACAACTATCAGCGCATCACGGAGGGCGCCTATGGGTACGGTCAGCAGCGATTGCAGGAAACGCTGGGGCTGGATGATGAAGCCATCTATGAGCTGGACGGCTACATGGATTTTGAGAAATACGGTCAGGACTGCATGGAAAACGACTGCGTGGCAAAAACAGAGTTCGGCCTGCTGCGCCGCCTGGACCCGCCCTTTCCGGAGCAGACGCAGGGACAGCAAATGTTTCAGTAGACTTTGCGGCAGATGTGTAGTATGTTTGCCGTTACCAAAAAAGAAAGGAAGGAAGACTAATGGCTGTAAACGCAAGAACAGAGGAATTCCAGCATATTGAAGTATTTGATAAGCCCGCGCTGTTCACCAACGGGCGCATCGCCCGTGATACCGTGCCGAAGGGCTGGTACTGCTATGACATTCGCGGCTCTGACGATGATCCCGGTGAGCTGTGCTACATGGAAGAAAATGTTGTGGTCAACCACGCAGGCTCGGTGCTGATGCCGGAAAAGCTGGCGATGCCTAAGTCCGGGCGGCTGGATGTGCGGGATGAGGTCGGTTTTCTCGATGAAGGCGACATGACACTCCGTGAGTTCTGCGAAGCACATCAGCTTCCGTATCCCGCGGAGAACATGAAATTTCATATCCGACCTGCCCGCCCGGAGGAGGCGGGCTTATTTTATACCCCGCACCCCGAAGAAGATAAGCGGCTGGGTACCGTTGGCCATGTCCGCATGGACTTCGGGCGCAGCGGCAACGAGTTCTGGCATACATGGTGGCCCCGCGGCCCGGAGGAGCTGAACAGCCCTGTGTTCAAAGCGGAGCTGCAAGAGGTCGTGGACACGCTGCGGGAGAGTGTGCTGAAAAACCGCTTCGCTATGGAGCGTTTTTGCTATGAACACGGCGGGAAAATCAGTGGCGGCTGGACACAGAACTACGGTTACATCGTGGAAACGGAGCATTACCGCTACTGCCTGCGCTGCAATCCGTCCCCTGGTGACTATAACGGGTACTGTTTATGTGCTTGAGCACATAAGAGGTAATATGTGACGAGTTTGTCACGAGGGCGGTGGTGGGCGAAATGACTTGAAATAAGGGATTTTTTCATAAAAACACCTCACATAATATTTTGCGCTTGTCTGTCTGCGCACACCTTGGGATAATGAAAATAGTCGCTGATACAGTAAAATTTTCAAAGGAGTGATGCAGTATGAAGCAAGCTTGCTCATTAGAATCAATGGTTGATGCCGTACTGTCTGAAATGAAAAGACGGGGCAATGCAAAAAATACCATCGAACGGCATGAAAGGGCATACTCACAATTTTACGAGTATGCCCTAACACAAGGCGAAAACAGCTATTCAAAAGTTCTGGCGAGATCTTTTTTAGAGGAAAAGGAAAAACTATCAGCCTACCGAGGACCTCGTTTCATGGAGCAGTATAGGATTGCGCTGAATAAACTGGACGATATTGCCAAAGGTCAAGATATCCGTTTGAGGCATTTGGAAAACGGCTATCACTTGAAATCGTCTTGCTTTGACTGGGTAATTCCGTTCTTTGAGGAACGGCTTAAACGGCGGCTAAAGAACACATATGATGTTAGGACTCGGCTGCGTATATTGTCACTGTTTCTCTCATTTATTGAGACACAAAACGCGAAAAAGTTGGAGGATATCAGTATTAATCATATAGCTGCTGCGTTTGAAGCGTCCACAGACCAGAACCACTTTCGCAGTACAATCCGCGAGTTCCTTAGCTTTGCTGCGGAAAATGGGTGGATGCCCACTAATCTGAGTTGTTTTGTTCCAAAAATTCGACGTCATAGAGGCGTACCTACCGTTTACAGTACAGATGATATTGAAACCTGTTTGGCATCTATCGACCGTACTACGCAGAGTGGCAAACGTACATATGCAGTATTACTTATTTGCGCCAGGCTGGGACTGAGGAACACTGATGCCTGCGAATTGAAGTTCTCTGATATAGATTGGGTCAAGAAGACAATCTCCATTGTCCAGATGAAGACTGGCATCCCACTCGTACTGCCGCTCTTACCAGAAATTGAAGACGCAATAAATCGGTACATTGCAGCCCGCCCTCAAAGTGACCTTTCTTTTATCTTTTTGCGTCATAAAGCTCCGTATTATCCTCTGCGCAACTCGACGCTGGATTACGAGTTGCGGAAACTCTTAGAGGAGAATGGGATCAATACAGATGGGAAAAAGAAAGGCGCACATACCTTGCGCTCCAGCCTTGCCAGTTCACTTTTAAAAGAAGGCATTCACTAATGTTCGCAACTATAGCCCTAACACGATTGCCTCGTACCAAGATACTTTCCGCCTTCTGCTGGAGTATATGGCGGAACAGCAGCACATAAAACCATACTTGCTGGACTACAAACACTTTTCCGACAAGGTGATCTTATCCTTCTTGAATTGGTTGGAAACCCACCGTAACTGCAGTCCCTCAACCCGAAACCAAAGGCTTTCGGCTATTTCCGCTTTTTTCAAATATGCTTCTCAGCGCAGTATCTCCGCATTAAAGATTTGCTCCAATATAGCAAGTATTCCTCCGAAAAAGACTCCTCGCCATATTTTTTCATACTTTTCCGTGGAGGAATTGAGAGTCCTGCTGCAAATGCCAGACCCCAGAAAACCTCTGGAACGACGGGACATCGTACTGCTGAGTCTTTTATACGACAGTGGAGCCAGGGCACAGGAGTTATGCGGCATACGAGTTGGAGACATTCGATTTAGCAATCCCGCAAGTGTGCTTTTGCACGGTAAAGGCGGCAAAAGCCGTGTTGTACCTCTTATGAACCGGCCCACAAGGATTCTTCAGCAGTTCATTGCTGAGCGCAAATTCGGAACTGCAGAAAAAGATGCTCCTTTATTTTTAAATCAGCGCGGCGAACCAATTACCCCAGCCTGTATCCGAAACGTTATTTGCAAATACATTTCCAGAGCAAAGAACATACGCCCGGATTTATTCAATGAATCTTCGTATTCACCGCACAGTTTTAGACATAGCAAAGCAGTTCATTTGCTGGAGGCTGGCACAGAATTAGTTTACATTCGCGACTTTTTAGGACATGTCTCTGTCCAAACGACAGAAATATACGCCACAGTAAGTCAATCCATGCTGAATAGTGTCCTCCGCAACAGAAGTATACCCAAGGTGTTGAATGTGGATTTGAATGAAATCTCCCACGATGCGATCCCGGATTATTTGAGAAAGAAAAAATAAATATTATGTGAGGTGTTTTTATGAAAAAATCCCTTATTTCAAGTCATTCCGCCTACCACCGCCCTCGTGACAAACTCGTCACATATTATCTGACGGCCTATGATCTGGATGTCCAGCGGCAGAACATGGCGCGGGAAGAAGCATCCCGCATGGAAATGGGCGGCATGGCATGAGTTGGAACGGAGCTCGTGCCAGAGGGCCTCCCGTTTTCTATGGCAGCTGCGCAGATTCCCGTTGACTTGTGGGCGATCCTGTGGTAGTTGTGTTGTGTACCAACACAGGACGGAAAAGAAAAATAAAAACTGGAGGTACAAAATGAAAAAACTGCAAATCATGGCGGGTATGCTGAGCGTGCTTCTCCTCGCAGGCTGCGGCGGAGCCGGAGCATCTGCGAAAACGACAGAAGGAGATCCGCCGCAAGTGGCATCTGCCGCCGCTTCCGGGACCACAGCGGCGCAAAATGGAAACGAAAACCCTTCGGAGGTCGTAACACAAGATGAGGCAGAACGCCCCGGCCCTGTCGATGCGGAGCCGTCGGGAGAAAAGAAAACCAATTCCTCTGCCGGAGAAGCGAAGCCTGCGGCGGAAGTTCCTCCGGTGCAAGTGCTGCCTGCCGAGACTGTGCCGCCTGAAACTCCGCCCACAGGATCCGCCCCCTCTGAACCCGTGACGGATGAGGCAGCTCCACAGCCGGAGGAGAAAGCCTTTGCCATGGACTACTGGCTGGCCTACGCCAAGGACTATGCCGTGAGCATCGGGCTGGTGCTGGATCAGGGGACGGCCGGCACATGGGATACGCCCATTCGGTGCAGCAGTAAGACGGAAGATGTTCTGGCCGCCTACATCCGGGATGATCTGGCGTACTATAAGGATCAGGAAGGCTGTACCGCCGTCTGGATCTGGGCAGAACGGATTGGAGACGGACAGTACGAACTGTTCATCGGTCGCGGGTGACGCAGAATTTGTGGGGAAAAGGCTCTCATGGAGGGCCTTTTTCTTATGTAAAAATTTAGGAGAATAGGAGGTCTATTTTGAAACGAATCATCAAGTGCGGGACGGCTTTTCTGCTGGCGTTGGTGTTGTGCCTATGCCTGCTGCCTACCACAGCCTTCGCCGCATCCAACCAGGTGTATATCTGGAATTTCCCCCTGTCAGATGATACCTTGAAGTCCAGCGGCAACTGGGGCCACGGCGTGCTGGATCTGCGGTTTGGCTACCGGGTAGGGGCTTCCAGCTACACGCAATTCCGGTGTCTGGACTCCTGGCAGGGCGAGGTAGCTTACTGCATCGAACCCGGCGCACCGCAGAAAAACTACGATTCCCTCACAGACCACAACGATACATGGTGGGATCACCTGACTTTGCCGGACGGGCATCCCCTTACGCCCCGCGAAGTGCAGCGGCTGATTGGCCGTATCATGAGCTACGGCTACCACGGGACCATTGGCGGCGGCTGGTGGGCAGATGTAGAGAGCACGGCGGAGAAGATGGCCTGGGCCTATGCCACGCAGGTCCTCATTTGGGAGGTAGTGGCAGGCGAACGGGACAGCAGCTTCCGCCATATTGATGTGAAGTCTATGGGCTATAACGAGGCCTTGGAGCGGGTGGATGCCACCCATCCCCTGCGGGGCAAGATCCTCAGCTACTATGATTCCATTGTAGATTCTGTGCAGACCCACAGCAAACGTCCCAGCTTCTGCACTTCTACCGCCACCGATGCAGAGACGCTGGAGCTGACTTGGGACGGAAGCAAGTTTACCGGCAGCGTCACCGACACCAACGGGATGCTGGGAAAGTACAGCTTCAGCTGTGAGGATGCCGATCTGACTTTCAGCAAGAACGGAGATGTGCTGACGGTTTCTACGGAAAAGCCCATTTCGGATGCCGTTACCATCACAGCCGCCAAAGAGGGCACTACCAGCGCCGGTATGGTGGTGTGGGGCGATGGCGTGTGGGGCGAACCTACCGGTATTCAGGATGTGGTTACCTACTCTGCCAGCGTCCGGGACCCGGTAACGGCGTATTTGAAGATCAAGACCGCTGCCATCCCCGGCAGGATCACGGTGAAGAAGGTGGACGCCGCCGGTGATCCTCTGTCCGGGATCCGATTCCTGCTGGAATCCTCTGCGGATCAGGTGAACTGGCAGGAGGTGAGCGCGGCGGAAACGGATGCAAGCGGCTCGGTTTGCTGGGAAAATCTGACAGCAGACGGCAGTACCTACTACCGGGTGACGGAGGTGCAGGCGGCGGAGGGAATGACGCTGCTGACGGAGCCTCTGTTCGTGGGAACGCTGGACGCAAGCGACCGGGACATCACCATTACCGCCTGCAACAACGCGGGCTTTGCGCTGCCCTTTACGGGCGGGGCAGGCTTCACAATTTATATTCTGTTTGCAGCACTCATGCTTTGCATGGGTGTTTATTTTTGCAAAAAATCTTACATGAAAAAGGAGAACTGAACCATGAAGAAAACGAAACGACTTTGGGCGCTGCTCCTGGTCATGGTCATGGCCTTGGGGCTTATCACCACGGCGTTTGCGGCGCCGACCATTGACTCCGGGCGAAAGGCGTCCCTTTCCCTTTACAAGTACGACATCACGGCAGCCAGCGCAGACGGAGTGTGGGATGCGGCGTCCTATGTCAGCACCGGTGTGCAGGACGATGCCGTTACCGACAAGCTGGCGCAGTACGCCATCCAGGGCGTGGAGTTTAGCTATCTGCGGGTGGCGTCCATCTCCACTTACAGTCAGCGGGAGAATGGACAATATAAGGTGGGCGTGCTGTATGGCTTTGCGGACGACGCAGTGCTCCAGGCCATTGGACTGACTAAGGCGGACGCTTACAAGAGAGGGAACGGCGTGTTCTACTTTACCTCCGACAAGCTGAACAAAGCCCTGGCGGACGCTTTGGCCGACAATGCTACCACCGTCAAAAATGCGCTGGAGATTGCCGTCCGGAACGGCGGCAAGGCCATGCCAGAGACGGACGCAAACGGACACAGCAAGGTCAACGGTCTGGAGCAGGGCCTGTATCTGGTGGTGGAGGCCCGTGTGCCGGAGAATGTTATCAGCACCTGTAACCCGTTTTTTGTTTCCCTGCCCATGACCACTATCGACGGCAAAGACTGGAACTATGATGTGACCGTGTACCCCAAGAACCAAACCGGCAGCCCGGACCTCGAAAAGACCGTCCGGGAGGACAAGAACAGCACCGGTAAGAATACCGGCAGTCTGACCGACATTGCGGACGGCTATGCACACACCGCCACCGCTTCCGTGGGCGATGTGGTGGACTATCAGATCATCAGCACACTGCCCACCATTACCTCCAAGGCTACCAGCCTCACTACCTATACCTTTGTGGACACGCTGCGTGAGGGGATTCGCTACAACAGAAGCGATGTGGTCATTGAGTTCTTCCGGGATGCCGGATGCACAGATCCGATTACGGCATGGGACGAGGATTCCGGCAAGTTCGCCGTCAGCTATGATGACGCTGCCAACACCATGACCATTGGTATGACAGAGACCGGGCTGGCGGACATCAACGAATCTGAGAGCGTCTACACGGGCAGCGTGAAGCGTGGATACAGCGACTGCACTATGCGGATCACCTATGCCGCTACCCTTACCGCTGACGCACAGCTGGGTGATACCGACAACCCCAACGAGGTGGTGCTGACCTGGAAGCGCACCAACACCAGCTACTATGATACGCTTCAGGACTGCTGCCATGTGTATACCTACGGCGTGGATGTGCTGAAGCAGTTTTCGGACGGCAAGGGCGACCTGACGAATGTCAGCTTCCTGCTGCGCAACGACACGGACGGCTATTTTGTGACGGCAAAGCTGGTGGGCGGCGTGTACTATGTCACCGGCCATGAGGTGAAGGAGAGCAAGGCCACGGCATTCGTGCCCAACGGGGAGGGGCACATCCGGGTCATGGGTCTGGAGGATGACACTTACACGCTGACGGAGACAGACACAGACAAGGGGTATGTGCTGCTGAAGGATGGCATCGAAATTGTCATTACCGCTGCGGAGAGTGAGAATACCTGCGAAACTTGCGGCGCAAAGCTCCTGACGGCCAGCGGCAGCGTCAACGGCGACGCAGTGGACATGGAGAACGGCAATGCCATCGTGCCGCTGACGGTCATCAACAACCCCGGCTTTGACCTGCCTAAGGCAGGCGGTTACGGCACCTGGATGTTCACCGTGGGCGGCTGCATGCTGCTGGGCGTGGCGGCGTTTATTGTGGTCCGGGGGCGGAAGCACAATAGGAACGACCAGTGAAGTGGCGACTGCTGGCGGTGGCCTGTGTGCTTCTGGCGCTGGGATTGCTGCTCTACCCGCTTATGGGTGAACTGGTAAGTGAAAAGTATCACTCGGATGTGGAGGCGGTGTACACCGCCGCTATTGCGGGCACCGACGATACGGAGCTGGCCGAGCAGCGTCGGGCGGCGGAGGCGTATAATGCCTTGCTGCGGGGCGAGGCGGCGGTCAGTACGGGAGGGGCTTCTGCTCCTCCCATGCTCTATGCGGGGCAGCTCACCGTGGGCGGGGCCATGTGTACTATCGACATCCCGAAGATCGGCGTGTATCTCCCGGTGCGGCACGGCGCGGGGGCGGAAACGCTGGAGCGGGCCGTGGGTCATGTGGTAGGAACGTCCTTGCCGGTAGGCGGCAACGGCACCCACGCAGTGCTGTCAGCGCACAGCGGCATGGCGAGTTCCAAGCTGTTTTCGGATATTGACCAGCTTACAGAGGGTGATATGTTCTATATCCATGTGCTGGGTGAGGTGCTGGCATACAAGGTAGACGCCATCCACACGGTACTGCCTACGGATACGAGCCTGCTGCAAATTGAGAAGGGCGAGGATTTGGTCACGCTGGTGACGTGTACGCCGTTTGCCATCAATACACACCGGCTGTTGGTACGAGGCCATCGAGTGCTGTATACACCAGATCAGGAAGCGGTTGTCGCCGCAGGAAAACCAGCGGCATCCTCGTGGACGCAGCACTACCTCATTGGCCTTGGTATCGGCCTTGGCGCGGTGGCTGTGGTTGGCGGCGGATACTTTTTAGTGAGGAGGCATCGCCATGCGTAAGACCGCCCTTGTGTTGGCGGCGCTGCTGGCTGTGGCGGGTATCTGCGTCATGCTGTGGCCGGTGTTTACGGGACACAGGCTCCAGAGCAGCGCCACAACTGCCGTGCAGGAGTTCTTAGCTGACCGTGACGAACCGGAGCAGCAGTACCTCGAACTGCTGGCAGACCTGCAAGCCTACAACCAGCGCATCTACGCCGAAAAGCAGCGTAATCTCACCAACCTTGAAGCCTGCGAAGTACCTGCCGCCGACCTGACTGCCTACGGCATCGAGGATGAGATCATAGGCGTGTTGGAGATGCCGACTATGGAATTGACCATGCCTGTCTATCTGGGCGCGTCCGATGGCCACCTCGCCGCAGGCGCGACGGTGCTGGGGAACACTTCGGCGCCCATTGGCGGCGTAAATACCAACTGCGTTATTGCCGGGCATAGAGGGTGGTATGGCGCGGATTATTTTCGGCACATAGACCGCTTGCAGGCGGGCGATATGGTAACGGTTACAAATCTGTGGGAAACGCTCACCTACACGGTGGTTGACATTCAGATCATCCAGCCGGACCAGGTAAACAGAATCAAAATCCAGCCGGGGCGTGACCTGCTGACGCTCATCACCTGCCATCCCTACGCCAGCGGCGGACGGCAACGGCTGGTGGTGTATTGCGAAAGAAGGAAGTGATGCATTATAGAGCCTATTGGCAAGGCCACATTTGTCGGGGACGATGACATTCTCTATTACGATGCAGAGTCGTTTCTGGACTGTATCCGGGAGGAACTGCCCTATCGGGATACCACCGGGTTTCGCTACGAAGTCCTGACGGACGATCCTGCCGTCTGCAAGGCGGCAGATGATATTTTGCTGGATTTCTTCAGTGAGGATGATCCATATACGCTATCTGAATACACACAGAAAATAGGAGGGATCTAAAAATGTTTACATCCGAGAAAATGGTGAAATTCCTGCGGGAAAAATACCCGCCCGGCACCCGCATTCGGCTGGTTTCCATGGAGGACCCCTATGCGCCGGTAGCACCCGGCACAGAGGGTACGCTTGTGTGCGTAGATGACGCCGGGCAATTTCAGATGAAATGGGACAACGGGCGGACTCTGGCCCTTATCCCCGGCGAGGACAGCTTCACTGTCCTGCCGCCCGAACGCAGTATGCTGAAGTTGTATATGCCGCTGACTGCCGAACTCTACGAGCCGGATGAGTGGGGCGATATGCCGGAGGAGGCGGAACGGCTCACCGGCGGCGAATTGGCATCGTATGAGGACAAGATCCGCAGCGCCTTATTCAAAAACCGCATGCAGGAGGAACAGGTCAGAGGCATCATGTACTGGTACAGAAAACCGGACAGCGTCAACGACAAGGTACATTCCGTTGTCTTCGATGTGGAGCAGCGGCACGGCAGGCTGTGGGGCGTGGCGGAGTGTCAGATCAGCGGTGAACTGTCGGCCGGAGAGCTGGCCACGCTGAAGAAGTACATCTCCGGCCAAGCCTCGGATGGCTGGGGTGAGGGCTTCGAGCAGCGAGAGATCGCACTGGATGGCGGTCGGGAGCTGTACGTCCATCTGTGGCAGGATGAGGACTGGAGCATCCGGACGGAGCAGGAGCGGTTCGAGCCTTACCGGGACAAGCTGCCTCAGCTGTGTTTTACCCTGCTGCCGGGTACGGGCCAGCTCATCTGCGTGAAGCGTGGGGAGAGCGGGTACTATCCCAGCGACTGGTCTACGCCGGATGCACAGGAAAACCGCCGCATTGCGGATGAGCAAAACCGGAAGCTGGGTGTGACACCCGCTCAGGAGGAAGCTATGAAGATCGGCAGCATGTGCGGTTGGGATGTACCTGGCGCAGACCCGGATAACTGTATGGACATTGCGCAGCAGAGAGGGGGTATGGAGCTTGGATAAAAAGGTTTTCTCCGTATATCTGGGTGATCCGGATCGCAGTAATCACGCAGAGCTGGATCTGCCCGCCACGCCGTGGGAACTGATAGATGCACTGGATAAGCTGCGGCTGGAGGATGGACGGGAACCCTATTGGCAGGTGGAGGACATTGGCCGGTACGGTTTTCTTGCACCGCTCCTTGATGACAGCGACCTGTATCAGTTCAACGCTCTGGCGGAGCAGCTGAGCACATTCGACCATGTAGAAGCCATTGTCTTTGAGGGACTGGTGCAGATGGAGGTCGACGAGCTGTGCCAAACCAATGGCGGTGAACTGACCCTCCAGCGATTGCTGGATCTGGCGTACAGCGTGGATTGCTGTCATGTGGTGCCGGAGGTCCGGGATGATGCGGCACTGGGCCGGTTCTATGTGGAGAACGATTTCCTGCCGGAGCTGGAACAAATGCCGGATGGTGTGCTGGAGCTGTTGGACTATGCCAAGATCGGTGAAAAAATGCGCCGGGACGAACACGGCGCTATGACCCCGAACGGCTATGTAGTACGGGAAGCCGAGCTGCGGCAGGCTCCGCCCAACTTGGGCAGGCCGCCCCGAAAGCCGCCCTATATGATTCGCTTTCTCTGCGCCAGCGATACCTGCGCCATGCGCCTGGATCTGCCTACGACGCAGACGAGGTTGAACGCTGTGCTGGATGCGCTGGGCGTGGATAGCTGGCAGGAGGTGCAGCTGGAGGAATGCGACACCGCCATGCCGGAGATGTGGGCCTTCGTAGATATGGCTCACACCAGCATGGAGCAGGTCAATCAATTTGCGCAGTGTCTCGAAATGCTGGATGCAAATGGGGAACTGGCGGCGTTCAAGGCAGTGGCCAGTCAGCTGGATATTTACAAGCTGGAGGATGCCATGGCGCTGGCAGAGCACCTGAGTGAATACGCCTTCGAGCCAAGTATCCACTCGTTGGAAGATCGGGCACGGGAGGAACTCGCCCTTATGGCAGATGGGCCAGAGCTTGACCTGCTCATCCGAAATTTGAATCTCACCGCCTACGGCGCAGACCTGATGTACAGAGATAGGGGCATCCTCAGCGACTACGGCTATGTCCATCGTCCGGATGGACAGCCTATACATCTGCCGCAGCAGGGCATGGATATGACCATGCAGTAAACTAAGTCAACAATGGGGCCGCTTTCCGAAAAGGGACAGCGGTCCCACTTTTTGTGCCCTTTTCGGTGAGCGGTACCCGGAAAGGAGCGCAAGAATGACGAAGGAGACCATCTCCCGGTATCTGGAGAACGGATGCAAGGGACATAAGAATGTGGTCAGCAGCCGGGAATTGGAGCGGGCGCTGGGCATCAGCGGAAACGAGCTTCGCAGGCACATCAACCGCCTGCGGCGAGGCACTGTGCCGATCGCAGCAGATCAGCGGGGGTATTACTATGCGGAAACGGCGGCAGAGGTCTATGCCACCATCCGAAGCCTTGAGAAGATGCGCAGCGGGTTAGACGCCGCCATCTCCGGACTGGAGCGGGCGCTGGAGAGATTCGGTGAGTAAGCAGATGACGAAGCTCATGCCGTGGGTAGGCGGCAAGGCCCAGCTCATGTGGGCCATCCAGATGCTGCTGCCCACCCACTACAAAACGCTGGTGGATGTGTTTGGCGGCAGCGGCATTATTACCTTAAACACCGCTGTGCCCAGCGGATGCTTGCAGATCTACAACGACCTGAACCATGACCTGTATAATCTCCTGTTCTGTGCCAAGGAGCGTCCGCTGGAGCTGGTCAGGGAGTTGGGCTTTCTTCCTATCAACGCCCATGATGAATTCGATGTACTGCAGCGTCAGCTGCGGGGCGAGGAATTTACGATGGAGTACATGGAGCAGCAGTTGGATCTGACGGAGATCCTATTGCAGCCGCCCCAGGCAGAGGTCGTGCGGCAGCTGCTTTTGGAGCGTGGCCGTCTGGGTGATGTGCGCCGTGCCGCAGCATTTTATAAGCTGCAGCGCTACAGCTACAATGGCAGCGGAGACAGCTATGGCGTAGGCTCCTGCGATATACGGCGGTTTTTCCGGGATCTGTGGGAGTGCTCTCACCGGCTGAAGGATGCGGTGCTGGAAAACAAAGATTTCGAGAGCATCATCACCGCCCGCAACGACCCGCAGACCGTGGTCTACTGTGACCCGCCCTACTATGAGGCGGAATGCTATACGGTGGAGTTTCCACGCAGCGACCACCAGCGGCTCCACGATGTACTGGTAAAGCATACGGGCTTCGCTATGGTGTCCTATAACAACTGCCCATACATCCGGGAGTTGTACGATGATTTCTTCATTTACGAGGTGGAGCGCCCCAACAGCCAGTCCAAGAAGAAAAACAACAAGTACCGTGAGTACATCATGACCAACTACGATCCCCGCACCTTTGCGCCGCAGATGTCCTTCTTCGGCGACTATGACAGCCGGGGCAAATCGTGCAGGCTGGTGCATACACCGCAGCGGCCTTTAAAAGTATAGGAGGATCTTCGCATGAACAATGAAATGAAATTTGAAAAGAACGGCCTGCTCATTCCCAACGGTGCGCTGGAGGAACTGGGCTTGTCAGGCATCTCCCTGTCTGCTTGGCTGGGACAGGACCACATCCTGCTCATGCCGCAGGAAATGACGGCAGAGCAGCTGCTGCACGCACTGGAGGGCTTGTCTCGGGCCTCCGTAGAACTGCTGGGTGTGCTGCAGGAGGCATGCAGGAGGCCCTGCGCCGCCGGCTGTGAAAGGAACATGGAGGATATGGCGCAGGTACCGGAGAACATTCGCCCCCTGCTCATGCTGAGTGGATGCTGCCCGTCTGCACTGGCGCAGCTTTTGGAGGAAGGAGACATTGTCTATGCTGCCGAGTGAGACGATGTACCCCTACACGGCCAAAGAGGCTCGGGAGCGGGGCGAGTTGGAGCTGTGGCGTGCCAATTTCCGCACCAACTGTGCCTGCGCCGGGGCCATAGAGCTGGCCATCCGCAAGGGCTTTGACGGGATGCATCTTTGGACCGACTGCGCCAAAAGCGTTATCGACCAGTATGGCTACAAGCGGGTGGGCTTTGTGCTGGCCAACACCTTGCAGGAGCAGTCCTATGACGGCCGCTACCATGAGAACAATAAGAAGTGGAGCCGAACCATCTTTATCCCCGAAGATGGAGGACACCGGCATACCTTCCTCATAAATAGCCACCCCGCCGTGTTGGACGGATTCGTCAGCGAATACCGGGCAGAGCTGGCAAAGCTGCACCTGTTCGGCGCAGAACACTGTGAACCCAATTCCGGGGAGCAGGACTTCACCGGCAGGGTGCTGATCCTGTCGCCGGACACGCTGCGGGAATCCTGCTGGCAGCCGGAAAATCAGCTGTGGCTGGCGCTGAGTGGCTTTGGTTGTCAGCCCCACGCCCGTGGCCGCTCGGTACTTTGCACCTGTTTGGGAGACGGCGAGACCACGAGGTGGAACCGCTCCGAGTTCGTGGGGATTATCCGTGACGAGTGTATCCCTGACTGGGCAGCGGAAAAATTGGCCGAGCTGCAGCACGGGATACATGAAATGACAATGTAAGGGAGGACGCAAAATGAGAACTGCAAAGCGTATCATGCTCATGCTGAGTATCACGGCGCTGCTGTGCTGCCTGCTGTCTGTGGCGGCTTTTGCCGCAGGCAGCGGCGATGTGGCGGGTGCGGTGGAGAGCACCTGGACGGCAGCGTCCAGTCAGATCAAGTCGGTGGTCAACAAGGTGGTATTCCCCGCCATCGACATGATTCTGGCTATTTTCTTCTTCGTGAAGCTGGGGACGGCGTATTTTGACTATGAGGTGGAGTTTGCGGCGACTGCCGTGAACCGTGCGGCGGCGCAGGCAAGCGGATATACCCTCACGCCCATCACGCTGGAGAACAGCTATACCCTCAATGCGGACGGCACGCAGACCGTGATCATGCCGGTGACAGGGTATGTCCGCAACGCGGACGGCAGCGGCAAGGCGATCACGCTGAGTGCCCCCGCTGACAAGAACTCCGCGCCCGTCGCGCTGTTCACCTTTGAGTATGCAAAGGCAGACACGAAGCCGGATGTGACATATGGGGATGTGAACGGAGATGGCATCATAAATTCCACGGATGCAGCAATCGTCTATCGCTCGGTTAATGGAAGATACACACTGACAGATTCTCAGAAGTTGTCGGCAGATGTTAACGGCGATGGTGCTGTAAACTCCACAGATGCTGCGTTGATCTATCGTTATACAAACGGGAAAATGAGTAAATTCCCCGCAGAATCCTAAATACCATAAGGAGGTTAAACACAAAATGAAAAGAACTCTTTCCATTCTGTTGACAATCGCCATGATTATCAGCCTTATCCCTGCTGTATTTGCTGCTGATGTTCCGACGATGTCAACAACAGTTGATAAGACAGAGGTTCAGCCGGGTGATACGATTACGCTTACACTGTCGATCGACAAGACCATTACGAACCTGAATAACTGGGAGTGGGCAATTTATTTTGACAAGACTGCTTATGTCAAAACCAGCGGCGAGCTTGAACCTGGATGTATGTCGGGCACGGGCACTACTGGCACAGTGGGAGATAATGTTGATATCCTTGGTAAAAATGCCATCCGGGTATCCGGCCTAAGCACTACAGGCGACCCTGTCACTCTTAACGCCGGCAAGATTGCCACTGTTACCTTTACGGCAACGGAGAACATCACGGCAGAAAACGCTCGCATTGAGGTCAAAACCGAAGCGCTGCCTGACTATGATACGCTTAAAGACAACGATGTCAAATTAACCGGCAACATCATTGATGTCACAGTGAAGTCCAGTGAAGCCAAGGGCTACACCGTGTCCTTGGGTGCGGACAAGCAGGTAGCCTCCGGCCAAATCGTGGAGATTCCTGTGGCCATCGGCAACAACGACGGCAAGACAACCTACAACGCCTACGATATGACCTTCTCTTTTGACCCCGCCATTCTAACGCTGAACATGGAAGCCACCAGCACCGAGGGTTATCGCGTGATCCCCGGCAGCGGCACCGTGCGAATCGTGCGTTACGGCAAAGCCGCCGAGCTGGGCGATGCACTGACTCTGAGCTTTGTGGCAGCCGGCCAGGGTAAATCTGATGTGAAAGTAACGGAAGCGTGTGTGGATACCAATGCAAACGCCATTGAGTTTGACGCACCTGCGGCTGCCATTTTGGATGACACCGCCGTTATTACCGTCAGCGGCTACACCGTGAGTCTGCCGGATGACTTCACCCGTACCGACGCGGAGGGCTCCGTGATCGCAGCAGGCGGCAACCTGACCTTCGTTCCCAAAGACCCCAACTATAACTACACTGTCACCGTCACCGTCGGCGGCAAGACTGTTACTCCCACCATTGGCGCCGATGGCACCTACACGGTCCCCAATGTCAACGGCAATGTGGTGGTCACCAGCAGCAAGACTGCCAAGACCTTTAATGTCACCCTGGGCGACGATACCACCGGTGAAGCGACTGCTACCTACATGAAGGACTACACCTTCAAGCTGACTCCTGCGACTGGCTACACCTATAACATGACCGTGACCATCGGTGGCAAGGCATACACCGGCTTTAAGGCCCAGGTAAATGACGACGGCACCACCACCTACACCATCCCCGGTGCGGATGTGACCGGCAACATCGTCATCAACAGCAACAAGCAGGTCAAGCCGCTGGAAACCTACAAGGTCACCTTTGCAGGTACCGGCGCAGGTGATGCTACCGGCGAGAGCACCGTTCAGGAAAAGGCTAACTACACCTTCACCGTGGCCAAGCAGAAGAACTTTGAGTACACCATCACTGCCACTATGGGCGGCAAGAATGTGACTATCACCGAGGGAGCCGACAACACCTACACTATCGCCAGTGTCACCGGCGATCTGGTCATCACCATCGAGAAGAAATCCACTCTGACCATGGAGGTAGCTGTTTCCGAGTATGTGCAGATGGATAACAAGACCGTGTTTCTTGTAACCGTGACCGGCACCCCCGATGAGGGCAAGGCTTTTGCCTACGGCGATAATGTCATGTATAAGACTACCGCTTACGGTGAGAATGTGTACAGCTGGCTGGTGATTGTGGACAAGAATGAGGCATTCACTGTGGCTACGGCTGAGGCCAATATCACCAAGGCCAGCGCCACAGCCGAGGAAGTGAAGCAGAGCTATGATGTCAACGAGACAGGCGTTGTGGACATCAACGATGCGCAACTCACCTATGACATCTACAGCGGCAAGTACACCGACTTCGAGAAAGTCTCTGTGCGGAAGTTCCTGCGCGCGGATGTGACCATTGACAAGGCCGTCAACTCCACCGACGCCGTTGCGGTCATCGCAAATTCCAAGTAAAACAAGGCGGATCCTTAGCTTCCCCTCCCTTTTGGGAGGGGAGGCGATTCGCCGTATTTTGGGGCTTTACCATTGCCTCCTGTTTTAGGAGACGATGGTAAGAATCCAAAACAAGCATTTGGAGGATACTCGTATGAAAAAACATAGCGGCCTATATAGCGCCGTGAGTATTTTGCTGGTCATTGTGCTGGTGGCAGGGATCAGCCTCTCACTTCTTTCCTCCGGTCGGACAAGGCCGGAGAATCCCATCAGCACTCAGCCGGATCGGCTCCAGGCAGAGTCGCTGCAAGGCTCCGGCAGCACCGGCGGACAAAGCTCCGGCAAGGATAATACAGAGAATACGGATACTGCCCAGGACCCATCAGAGCCGCAGAAACCTGATGAACCGCAGAAGCCCGATGAGCCGCAGAAACCTGATGACACGCAGAAACCCGATGACACCAAGCCGGATCCATCGGGCCCCACAGACCCCACGGATAACCCCGGCAAGGGCGACCAGGGCGGCTCCAAGTCAGACGATAACAAAGGCGGCTCCGAGGATTCCGGTGACCATGGTGATGGCACCGGCGGAGACGACGGGGACCACGGCGGCAGCGGAGGTGACCACGGCAGCGGCGGTGAGGAGGATGATACCCCCCGCATTTATACGACACTGAAAACCCAGCAGCTTACCAAGGCAGAGCTGCCCGACAGCAAGCTGACCTTTGTGGCCTATCCCCTGGGTAAGGGCGATCTGCATATCCGTGTCCGGCTGAAAAATGAGACCAATTCCGGAAACGGATTGCTGCTTACTTCTCAGAATAACCAGGACTACGAGGCACAGCTGGATTTCAACGCAGATAACCTCTTTGTGCTGTCTCTTTATGATGGGGAGACCTTTCTGGGACTTGTTCAGTACCGGGTGGGCTATTACGCGAATCTTGCGGACGATACCCACCCGACGGTGGGGGACTATCCACCCTCCATCGTTACCAATCTGGACGGGGCCAGCCTGGACATGAGCTCCCAAACCTTCCCCTTGACGGTGATTGCCCGTGCCAACGCAGAGCTGGGAGCCGGTGTGATCTATTCCAATCAAATTCGGGTCACGCTGGACGGCAAAACCGTGGAAAAGAGCTACGGCGATTCCCAGCCCACCTATGAGCTGTATTTCGAGCCCCCTCAGTTGGGCGATGAGGAAACCCACATTGTCCGGGTGCTGGCCTGGGACGGAAACGGAAACTCCACCATGAAGGTCTACACCGTCACCTACCATCAAATCAGTGAGGGCGACCCGGCGGGCTCGGTGGATGTGGTGCTGGATGCGACTACCATCGGCCTGGGCATTTTGGATACCGGAACGCTGGACATCGTGGAGGGCGAAACGGCGGCGTCCGTGCTGCTGCGCTTCCTGCAGGAGCGCGGTTATGAGCCGGATTACCAGGGGTCTGCTGCCATGAACTTCTATCTGCGCCGGATTAGCCGGGGCGACATTGCCTACCGAGCCAATGTCCCGGAGCATCTTTGGGAGCTGATCCTGCGGGACGGCATCACCACCAATGATAACTATGACCGGGACAGCATCGGGGAGTTTGACTATACCCAAGGCTCGGGCTGGATGTACTCCATCAACGGCATCCTGTATGAGGGTATGGCACTGTCCGGCACAAGGGAGAGCTATTCCGACTATTTGGCGGAACTGAAGACCCATGTGGAGGACGCATACGCCAAAAACGGATGCCTGGACCGCAACAAGGCCACGGAATACCACCGGATTTCTTTAACGGTGCTGGCACTGGGGGGCAACCCCACCAACTTCGGCACGAAGCCCGACGGCTCGGCCATTGACCTGATCGCAGAGGGTACTTACAACTATGCCCGTGATCCGGGCGCTCAGGGCTTAAATGGCTGGATATGGGCGCTGCTGACCTTGGATGCCGGGGACACAGAGGTCCCGGCAGACGCCCTGTATTCCCGGGAGGACATGGTAAATGCCATTTCCGTTGCTCAGGAGCCAGACGGCGGCTTCGGCCTGATCCCCGGAAAATCGGATGTGGACATCACAGCTATGGCGGTGCAGGCCCTAGCTCCCTATCGGAACCAGATGGAGACCGAGATCGACGCAGCACTTTCCTATCTTTCTGGCCAGCTGACGGACACCTGCGGGTATATCGCCTACGGCGATGAAAACGCGGAAAGCACCGCCCAGGTCATCCTGGCCCTGTGTGCGCTGGGCATTGACCCGGAGACGGACAGCCGTTTTGTCAAGGGCGAGCACACCCTGCTGACGGAGCTTTCCCAGTTCCGGGAAGCGGACGGCACCTACCGCCATGTGCTGCAGGGGGCCGGCGACGGCCTGGCAACGGCCCAATCCGTCCTGGCCTTAGTGGCTGTGCAGCGTGTGCGGTCCGGGCAGCCGTGGGTGCTGCATTTTGACGGCACTCAAGCGCCCCGTGAGGCATTCGGCACAAATGGAATCATCATCTGCGCCGTGATCGGTGCGGTAGTCGTAATCGCCGCCGGTGCGATCTACATCATCGGCAGAAAGAGGAAAAAGGCATGAACAAGCTGACAGATCAAATTCAGGCAGAGGTCAACAAGGTCGTTTTGGGCAAGGAGGACATCGTCCGCAAGGTGCTGCTGGCCATCCTGGCACAGGGCCATGTGCTGCTGGAGGATGTCCCCGGCGTAGGCAAGACGACGCTGGCCAAGGCATTTTCCAAAACGCTAGGTCTGGACTCCAAGCGTGTCCAGTTCACCTCCGACACCCTGCCATCGGATATTATCGGGTTTTCCGTATTCGATAAGGCAGACGGCAAGCTGAAATATCAGTCCGGAGCCATTATGACCAATCTGCTGCTGGCGGACGAGATCAACCGTACCTCCAGCAAGACCCAATCCGCTCTGCTGGAGGCTATGGAGGAGTTGCAGGTCACCGTGGACGGCGTGACCCGGCCCCTGCCGAAGCCCTTTATCGTGCTGGCAACGGAAAACCCGGTGGGTTCTGCGGGTACGCAGATGCTGCCCGCATCCCAGCTGGACCGTTTCATGCTCCAACTGAGCATGGGCTATCCCAATCGGGCCAGCACGGCGGCGCTGCTGAAGGACCGCCACCATGTGGACCCCCTCTCCGCCTGCCAGACGGTGACTACTCCTGCCGAGCTGGAAAAGCTCATTGCAGAGGTCAGCAATATCCATGTGGCAGACCGAATTTATGACTATATTGCAGAGCTGGTGGATCTGACCCGCTCCAACGCCTATGTGACCCTGGGTGTCAGTCCCCGTGGCGCTTTGGCTGTGACCCGTGCGGCCAAGGCCAACGCCTACTTAGAGGGCCGGGACTATGTGATCCCTGACGATGTGTGCGCCGTGTTCCCGGATGTGTGTGTCCACCGTCTGATCCTCAACTCCAAGGCGCGGCTCCAGGACTATACAGCGGCACTGATCCTGCAAAATGTACTTACCTCCGTTCAAAAGCCGGATATCCGGGAATTTTCCAGCAAATGAAAAAAACGATCTTAGGCAGTGCCCTGTGTTATCTGCTCCTGCTGCTGGCATTGGCGGCACTGCTTCTTACAAGCGGCTCCTTTTGGGCGCTGGCCGGACTCTGCTTGCTGCTCCTGCTGCCCCTGGCCTCCTGGGCAGTCAATATCTATATCCGCAGGCACCTGCAGGCAGACATTCTGACCCCGACCACAACGGCAAAACGCACGGCAGCCAGCTGTCGGGTGCGTATTCGCAACGGAGCGTTTCTGCCCGTAATGCGCTATGGCTGTCAGGTCTCTATCCGCAATGATCTCACTGAGGAAGAACAGACAGTGACGCTGACCGGCAGCATCGGAGCCAAGGGCGAAAGCAGCCAAACCATCCTGCTGCAAAGCAGCTTCTGCGGCAGAGTGTATGTGCAGATCAGCCGGTTTACTCTGCTGGACTATCTGGGCCTGCTCCCCATGAAGGCCCCTGTGAAAGCGGATGCCCGTCTGACCATCCTCCCGGACCTCTATCCCATGGAGGCGGACATGACCGCCCGACCGGCCTATGCTGACGACGGCGCTTCCAATCGACGGGGTGAGGACCGCAGCGAGGTGTATCAGCTTCGGGAGTATCGACCCGGCGACGACATCCGGCAGATCCACTGGAAGCTGTCCTCCAAGCTGGACGAACTGATCCTAAAGGAGGCCAGCCAGCCGGAGAGCCGTTCCCTTTTGGTATTTTGGGATAAGCGTACCGGCGGTACCCCCCAGCAGATGGACGCACTGGCGGAGGTCGTGTCCTCCGCAGGCATGGCACTGCTGCAAAGCGGAGTACCCTATACCCTGTGCTGGACGGACCGGGACGATCTGCAGACCCAGGACATCTCAGAGGAAAACCAGCTTTTGCAGGCTATCCCGGCTCTGGTAAAGACCGGGGGCAGCGCAGATTGCCGCCTGCCCAAAACAGACGGTTACAGCCGCATCCTCTATTTCGGCACAGCGCCGGAGGAACAGCTGCTTACGGACGGACGGGTGCATTGCATTCTCTGTACCGAAGAGCAGTACCCCGGTGCGACCACCTTTGCCCCGCAGAATTATTCCGAGGCCATGCAGCGACTGGAGGTTTAGCCCATCATGCGAAAAAATGAAAATGGACTCCAGTGGACCGTCACCGAAACGGCACAAAAAAAGCTGCACTTCCCCTGGGGCGCTTGGACGGCCTGCGCCGTGCTGACGGCGGGCTTCTGCTTGCTTTTGACGACTGCATTTCCGTCCGTTCCCTATCCCTGGTGGGCTATGACAGCAGCTGCGATTCTGGTGCAGGTGGCGTTACTGACAGCGTTCCAAAGCAAAATCGGGAATTGGCTCGTTCCGGTGGGCATTGGCGTGCTGCTTCTTCTGAGCCTGGCACTGCACAAATTTGTCCTACCCGGTTTTGGAACACTGGCAAATGATTTCCTGACCCTGCTTACGAAAAAGACCGGAAAGATCTACCTGGACTTTGCGGCAGCGGATGCCCAATTTCTGACTCTGGCGGTAACGGTTCTGCTGCTGGCGCTATCGCTGCTCCTCAGCCGCAGCGCATGGAGCGGACGGATGCTGCTGGCCTTGCCGATTCTGCTGCCCTGCTATGCAGCCCTGCTGCTGGGCCTGTTTCCCATAGGCATCGGCGGCGGACTACTGATCATCGGCACGGTACTGCTGCTGGTGCAGCGCACGGCGGCGGGAGAAGCCCTTGCAGGCGTTCCGGCGCAGCTGATCTTGCCGGTCCTGTGTGCGGCCCTGTGCCTGCTGATTGGTCTGTCCTGCCAAGACAAGCTGGATACGAACCTGGTCGAGACGATGCAAACCCAGCTTCACCAGCGGTACTACGACAGCGATACCAATTCCATGCCGGAAGGAAACCTCAAGAACTTACCCGCCTGGAAGAAAAGCGACACCCCAGCGCTGGAAGTCACAATGGAGCAGCCGGAAAAGGTGTATCTGCGAGGGCAGATATACGACACCTACACCGGCACCGGCTGGAAGGCAGCCGACACCGAAGGAACCGCCCAATATGAGGACCTTTTTTATTGGCTCCATGAGGCGAATTTCTACGGCCAGAGCCAGATCGCTCTGGCGGATGGCTATACGGAGACAGCCACCCCCCTCTCCATGACCGTCAAGAATCTCTCCGCCTGTTCCGCCCACGGCTACTATCCCTATGCCGTCTATGGCAGTGAAACGCTGGCAGCGGACCGCATCGGGGACACGGACCTGCCCCCGGCAGAGAGCCTGTCTTATCTGAAAGGCAGCGTCCCGGACTGGTATCAGATCCAGCGGAACCTCTCCACCGCTCAGGGACGGGAAAGCATTGAGACCTATCTATCCAAGGAGCAGGCATATGCCGACTATCTGCGGGCCATCGACCTGCAGATGACCCAGGACAGCTGGGCCGTCCTCCAGCGGCAGCTGCAGCTGGACACCCAAGCCCGGACCATTGGCGACATCCGCACCATTATCTTTGATTATCTCCGGGAAAACATGACATACGATGAGACTGCCCGGACCATGAATGGCAGCGGTGACTTCCTGCAATATACGCTGGAGCGCAGCGGACACGGCTACAGCGTCCACTACGCCACGGCAGCGGTGCTGATGCTGCGCTACATGGGTGTTCCGGCCCGCTATGTGGAGGGGTATTACCTCTCGGCGGAGGATGCCGCCCGGTACAAGGCCGGTGAGACCATCACCTTAACAGAGGAAAACGCCCACGCCTGGGCGGAATACTATGTCAGCGGTGTCGGCTTTGTGCCCTTCGAGGTGACTCCCGGCTACATAGACGATGAAGAGCTGTCCCTGGGCGGCGACAGTCCGGACGAGAACACCTACGAGAACAATACCCAGCAATTTGTGGAGGTCGAAAAGCCGGAGGAGATCGACGAGCATAAGCAGGACCGATTTACCTTCTCGCTGGATGCCCACTACCTGCTGTTTCTTCCGCTGCTGCTGGTCTTGCTGCTGGCCGGATGTATTTTCCATCGCCGCAGGGTGTTTCGGAAGAAGCTGGCCGCCATCGACGCTGCAGACGACCGGGAGGCCATTTCCATGCGCTATGGCTACGCCGTTTACCTGCTGCGCCACAGCACGATCCGGCCCCCGGAAGGAGCGGCAGAAGCCGCAGAGCTGAATCAAAAGGCGCTGTTCAGTACCCAGGAGATGACTCCGGAACAGCGCAAAAAGATTGACTCGTTTGCCGTGCGTGTACTGGATGCCTGCAAGGACAGCTGGACACCGTGGGAGAGAATACGGTACCGGCTCTGGAACTGCCTGTACTGAGAAATTAAAGGAGGATGGAAAATGCACAAAAGAGTAATGGCTCTGCTTCTGAGTCTGGTGCTTCTGGTTTCTGCCATCATGCCGACCACGGCAATGGCCGCAGAGGACGAGGGCGGCAGCTTCGTGTTCGTTGCCATGAACGCCAACAGCACCATCGTGGAGCCGACCCGTATCCAGTATAAATCTGGACAAACCATTCAACAGGCGCTGGCTGATTCAGATATTGAATTTGTCGGCCTGGAGCAGGGATTCATTTATGAGATCAACGGCGTTTCCGCCAACTATCTGCTCTATTATGACAAAGGCGGCTACAAGCTGGACGCTCCGGCTTCTTCCATTAAGGCCCTTTGCTTCCACGTATCTTCGACGTATTCGGATGATGCCATCCAGCTGATCCTCCAGATGGCGGATTACCTGGACATGACCAACCATGTGCAGAATTATCCGGCAGCAGCCAATGCCTATGCAGCGGCGCTGAAGGGCCTGCGGACGGCGACTGCCGACTCGGCAGGGCCTCTGCTGCAAGCCCTGAAAGATGCCATTTCCGAATATGCGGCCCTTCTGGACGGCACCCAATACACCGTCTCCGCAGCGGCGACTCAGAACGGAGTCGCTGTGGCGGAACCGGTCATTACCCTGACGGATGCCTATGGCAACGTCACCACCGGCACCGGCAGCGCCAAGGTCATTGCCGGCGACTACAAGCTCAGCGTATCCGACGGCGGCCATAACCGCACGGACGGTACACTGACGGTCTCCGCTGATGCACAGGTCTCCGTGACCCTGCCCTACGGCGAGTGGTTCGGCAATATCCGGCTGCTGGATGCGGAGAAAGAACCCTATCGTTTCAAGCAAAATCAGGCGGACCATACGGCGCAGTATTGGATTGAGGACACAGGCAACGCCCTGAGCAGCGTGTATCTGAATGCGGCGATGGGCAATGTCCCGGATACCAAGACCACCAAGCTCCGCACCATCTATACCGGCACCAACGGCAAGGATATGTCGGGCACATCCCGCAGCTGGAACAGCACAGCCACATCCCTTACTTATCTGCTGACCTCTGGCATGGAGGGCAAGACCTTCGCGCTGGAAGCACAGTATACAGGCTCGGACGGCTACACGCAGATTCAGTCCTACGATGTCACCGTGACCCGTGTGCCCACGCTGAAGGCTCTGGCAGCCACGGCGGAGGGGACCAAGCTGCCCCTGAAGTTTGCGCCCAACACCCGGGAGTACAGCCTAAAAACCGTGTCCTCCACTGTGGATATTGACGCCGCACCATTTGGTGAGGATTATACCGTCACCGGAACCGGGGCGGTGCAGCTGACCGGAGACACGCAGGATCACAGGATTCAGGTAGCAGCGCCCAACGGGGAGCAGAGCACCTATACCCTCCACATTCAGAAGGTAGCTTCCGTACCGGTGACGCTGGCTGTGCCTTCCGGAACAACGGTGCAGGTGATCAATGGAGCAGGCTCCGAGATTGCCCCGGTGGACGGGATCTATCACCTGGTCCCCGGCGAGAGCTATACCTGCATCGCCACGAAGAACACCTGGTATCATACGCAGATCACCTTCACGGCCTCCAGCGGACTGAATGTGTCCGTCCCGGAGCCTGTCACCACCGACTGGCTGACCGATCTGGCATTCTACAACGGCACCTATGCTTCCAGCCGGATCGCCTACGCCGCCGACAAGACCTTCACGGCGGCAGACCACACCTACAACTATACGGTGTCCGACTGCAACAGCTCCGTTGCCATGCAGGCCACGGCAACCGGAACCGTGACGGCGCTGTATCGGACCCAAAGCACCGTGCCGGAGATTCATAATCTCGCACGGATGGAGACGATCACAACGCCTGTCAGCAAAACGGGTCTTGCTCAGAGCCTGACCTACGCCGTGGCCAAGGCCGGTTACGGCCAGACGGTGACGATCCGCATTTCCAAGACAGAAAACGGCACTACCTATTATCAGGAGTACACCGTTCAGCTGCTCCGGCAGCTGCACCTGTCCAGTCTTTCCGTTGCCACCAAGGACGAGACGCTGCCCTTTGTGACCACCAGCGGCGCAACGGCCCGCTTTGATCGAGATACCACGGATTATTATGTTAAGGTAGACCGGGAGGCCGCCGCTCTCTACCTCTCCGGCACCTATCCCAACAGCAGCACAGACACCGCTTGCTGCGGCGGGTACTATGCCAAGGTCAACGGCGTACGCTATGATACGCTGGCCGGCGCGGAAGCGGTCCTGGACACAGACCTTTATAATGAGGATATTTCGGTACAGGTCTGCCACGCAGATACCGGCAGCATTGAGCTGACCTATACCGTCCATGTTCAGAAAAGTGACCCCATCCAACTGACCATCCAAACGACCCCGGCAGATGCCACGGTGTTCCTGACCAACGATCTGAACGGCAAGCGCATCGTGGAGAAAAACGGCACCTACAGCCTGACCCCCGGTGCCAGCTATTCCTACACTACCACCTGCGCCGGGTACATCGGTCAAACGGTGGAGCACTATACCGCCCCCGACAAGGACGGTACACTGACCATTACGCTAAAGAAGGCTCCAGCCAACGACAAGCTCATCAATTTCGATTCTGCGTGGCCCCACTTACGCCAAAACAATGAGAATAACGGTGTGGTGGACTACAAGACGCCGGTCTACGCCAAGGATGCCGAGTTGTACTGGGCTACCTCCATTGGATCCGGCTACGATGTGAACGCCTGCGGCTGCCCCATTTTGGTGGACGGTGCCATCTACACCTACTCCGGCTCCCGCATTTACAAGGTGGATGCTATCTCCGGCGAAATTCTCATTGATAAGCCCATGGATCACAACTCCAGCTTCGCCATCAACCCGCCCACCTACGCCAACGGCATGATTTTCGTGGGCCTGTCTGACGGCACGATCCAGGCGTTCGACGCCAATACCCTGGACTCCCTGTGGATCTATCGGGACTCCATCGGCGGTCAGCCCAACAGCTCTATTGTCTATCACGGTGGCTACATCTACACCGGTTTTTGGGTGGGCGAGATCAACGAGGCCCACTATGTGTGCCTGAGCGCCACCGACGAGGATCCCACGCAGACGATGGAAGAAAAACTCCCCACATGGTACTACACCAGCAAGGGCGGCTTCTATTGGGCCGGTGCCTATGTGTGCGACGACTTCCTGCTGATCGGCACGGATGACGGCGCTTCCGGCTACACCACCGGCAAGCCCAGTCTGCTGTCCTTTAACCCCAAGACCGGTGAACTGCTGTCCTCCTACAAGATGAATGTGACCGGCGACATCCGCAGTTCCATTACCCATTACAACGGCAAGTATTACTTCACCAGCAAGGGCGGCTACTTCTACGAGGCCACTGTGGACGAAAAGGGTACCATTGAGGATGTCCGCACCTTGAAGCTCTACAACTATGCAGACGATCCCGCCAATCCCGCCATGTCCACCTGCACGCCCACCATTTACAATGGGCGGGCCTATATCGGCATCTCCGGCACGGCACAGTTCGGCGCATACAGCGGCCATAACCTTACGGTCATCGACATCCCCAACTGGGAGATTGCCTATACGGTACGCACCCACGGCTATCCCCAGACCAGCGGTGTTCTGACCACGGCCTATATGGAGGAGACAGGCTGCGTCTATGTGTACTTCTTCGATAACTTCACCCCCGGCAAGCTCCGGGTGCTGGAGGACAAGCCCGGCCAAACCGAGGTGTCTCTGAAGACCATGGAGACCTACACGGCCAGCGGCCAGACGGAGACCTATACGACGCCCTACAACATCTTCACCCCCAGCGGCGCACAGGCGCAGTACGCCATCTGTAGCCCCATCATGGATGAGTACGGCACCATCTACTTTAAGAACGACTCCGCCTACCTAATGGCCGTGGGTAGCACCATTGAACGCATCGAGGTCACGAAGCTGCCGGACAAGATGACCTACAATGTAAAAGACACCTTCGACCCCACCGGAATGCAGGTAACGGCCTACTACACCAACGGCAAGACCCGTGATGTGACGAAGTATGTGACCTGGTCGGAAAATCCGCTGAAGGCCAGCGATACCGATTTCCAGATCACTTTCCCCTACGCCATGTACCAAAACCGAGAAAACAGCGAGACCCTGGAGATGGAATACGGCGTCCACTGCGATAAGCCCATGACTACCCTGACCCTGACCATTGGGGACCAGACCGAGGTCAAATACGGTGATGTAAATGGGAATGGTAAAGTCGATTCCACGGATGCCGCCATTGTCTACCGTTATGCAAATGGAAAATATCAGTTGTCTGCGGATCAACTTTTGGCAGCTGATGTAAATGGTGATGGTGTCGTGAACACGACGGATGCTGCATTGATCTACCGTGTAGCAAACGGAAAGCTGTCAAAGTTCCCGGTGGAACAATAAATCATAGTGGTACACGGAAATAACCCGGATATGAAATGACCTCCCCAGCTTGCCCACCGTGCGCATTGTACGGTGGGTAAGCCGCACTGACGGCAAAAAAACATTTCTGCAAGGAGAAGACGCCTATGAAAAAACATTCCATTGCGCTGCTGCTCCTGCTGGTGCTGCTGACCGGCTGCGGCGCAAAGACGGAGGAGGCACCATGGCAGACCGCCTACCGTGAAACGGGTAAATATCTACAAGAGCAAGATACGCTTTCCGCAGGCTCTGTTGACGGCGAGTGGGCGGTGATCGGCCTGAGCCGTGCCGGACTTCTCAGTGATGAGACTGCGCAGAGCTATGAGCAGACGGTAGAGGACTATGTCAAGCAAGCAGGTTCCGTGCGGCTGCACCACGCGAAATCCACTGAGAACTCCCGCACCATCTTGGGCCTGACGGCTGCCGGATATAATGCCGCCAACATGGCGGGCGTTGATCTGACGGCGGGCCTAACCGACATGGCCTATCTGCGGGCACAGGGTACCAACGGCCCCATCTGGGCGCTGATCGCGCTGGACTGCCATGGCTACGATATTCCCCAGTGCGCCGATGGCGAGGAGCAGACCACCCGCGAGGGACTGGTGGCGGAGATTCTCTCCTATCAGTGCAGCGACGGCGGCTGGGCGTTGATGGGCGACGAATCCGATGTGGACATGACCGCCATGGCCCTGACATCTCTGGCCCCTTATCAGGAGGAGACAGACATCAAGGCGGCAGTTGACGCGGCGCTGACCTATCTGTCTGATGCCCAGCAGGCCGATGGCGGCTTCATGAGCTGGGGCGCGGCCAACAGCGAGTCCTGCGCACAGGTCATCGTGGCTCTGACGGCGCTGGGCATTGATCCCGCAGCGGACAGCCGCTTCGTAAAAAACGGCGCGTCCCCGCTGGACGGCCTGTGCGCCTTTGCCTGCGAGGGCGGCGGCTTCCGTCACAGCGATGAGGTATGGCTACCGAGCAGGGCTTCTACGCACTGGCCGCCTGCGACCGCTTCCGGCAGGGCCAGACACGCCTGTTCGACATGACGGATATTGAGGTGAAGTGATATGCGGCGATCCAAACCTCTGTGCACATTGCTTCTGGCACTGCTCCTGCTGACCTGTGCCGGAGGAAAAACCGGCTCCTGTAGAGCCACAGGACAGCGATGTGGATGCGGACACAAAGTATACCTGTATCATATCCATCTCTTGCGAGACGATCTTGGACAATATTGATAAGTGCGTTGAGAGCAAGAAAGCCCTTGTGCCGGAGGACGGTATCATCCTTCCAGCCACAGAGGTAACGTTCAGCGACGGCGAAAGTGTCTACGATGTACTGCAGCGTGTCTGCAAGGCAAATAAGATACACATGGAGTCCAGCTTTACGCCGGTGTATAACAGTGCCTATATCGAGGGTATTCACAATCTGTACGAGTTCGATGTAGGGAAGCTCTCCGGCTGAATGTATGCCGTCAACGGATGGTTTCCTAACTACGGCTGCTCCCGCTACCAACTGAATAACGGCGATGTGGTGGAGTGGTGCTATACCTGCGATCTGGGAGAAGATCTCGGCAGTGGTATGGGAGGATAATGGAGGCACCAGAATATAGAGAACGCTGATATAGGAAGCGGAGTTCCCGGAACACATTGGCCTCTGGAGATATTCGAGAGGCCGCCTAACCATGCGACCAGACAACACAACAAAACGGACAAAAAGCCAAGGATGGCCCTTTGCGGCCATCCTTGGCTTTTTGTCCGCTTTTCATTATGCGGATACCAATTTCATTGCCGTGCCCCACCGTTTCTGCCGTTTGCGAGTTCTTCACAAATGACGAAACGGAGGGAATAAAAGGTCCCGTCAAGATTTATGCGCAAAATTGTTTGCAGGCTCCGGCGGAGTGAAGTCAGCCGGCAACGGAGGCGTCGTCCATGACCGCCTCCAAGTGCTTCATGTTCATGTATTTCTTGTTGCCCCACTGGGTGCCCGCCACATGGCGCAGCCGTGCGCAGACCAGCATCAGGGCGGAGTTGCCGTCCGGGAACGTCCCCACCACGCGGGTTCTGCGGCGGATCTCCCGGTTCAGCCGCTCGATCACGTTGTTGGTGCGGATGCGCGTCCAGTGCTCGCTGGGAAAATCGCAGTAGGTCAGCGTTTCCTCAATGCCGTCCTCGACCTTCTTGGCAGCTTCCTTCAGTTTCATGGCGCGCAGCTCGGCGACCACGGCTTTCGCCTTCTCACGGGACGCTTTTTTGCTCTCCTGGGCGTGGATCGCCTTGAGCATTTTTGCCACAATTTTGACCTTGGATTTGGGCACAACAGAGAAAACGTTGCGGTAGAAATGCACCGTGCAGCGCTGGTATTTGGCGTCCGGGAACACCTCGCCCACAGCCTCCAGCATCCCCATGTACTTGTCACCGACGATGAGCTTCACGCCGTCCAAGCCGCGCCCACGGAGCCACTGGAAGAAGCTGACCCAGCTGGCCTTGTCCTCTTTCATGCCCTCAGCGGCACCCAAAACCTCGCGAAAACCGTCCTCATTCACGGCGATCGCCACCAAAACAGCAACATTTTCGTACTCTCCGCCCCAGTTGCGGCGCAGGTAGATGCCGTCCACGTAGACGTATGGATAGTGGCCGCCCTGCAAGGGGCGGTTGCGCCAGTCCTCAATGTGAACGTAGGCTTTCTTGTTCAGCTCACTGATGGTGGCAGGCGAAACCTTGCTGCCCCACAGCGCCTCCGTGATGTCCTCCACCCGGCGTACGGAAACGCCTGCCAGGTACATCTCGATGAGGGCCTCCTCCACGCTGCTCTCCCGGCGGCGATACCGCTCGATGATGGCGGTCTCGAAGGACATGCCCTTGAGCCGCGGCATGTGGAGCGTAACGTTGCCGGAGGTCGTGGTGAGATTCCGGTCATAGTGACCGCTGCGGTAGCCCTGACGGGCCTCGCTGCGCTCATAGCGGGCCGCCTGCGTCAGGGACTCCGCCTCCTTTTCCAGTAGCTCGTTCAGGGTTTCCTCTACACTTCCTCGAACTAATTCTTTGAGCTGCCCCTTGATAATTTCCTCATTGAATTGTACAATCTTCTCGGACATAGTTTGCTGTCTCCTTTCGAATGTTTGTGTGGTAACTTCATTCTACCAGAGCCTGCAAGCTATGTCTTTTTTTATGCTCTTTTCAATTTGCGCAAGTTATTGTACATTATCCGCCGCAGGCCTAATGGCAGTTTGACCAGCAGCCTGTATCGCATCAAATGAACGCAGACAGAGCGCACCTCCCACCAAGGGGAAGGTGCGCTCTCGAGTTGTCACGAGGGTAGCGTCACCATGGCGCATCCAGAAGAACTCACTCTATCGGAGGTACTAAGACAGAGAAAGAACAAACAATAGCTCCTATGATCAGAATCTTCCGCCCTGGAGAAGCATGATGAGCACCCCGAAAAGCACAAATGCAAGTATCGGGAAAAGAACTCGGGGGGGTATTGCCTACCCTCACTTTTCTCTCGTATGCGGGGCGTCCTCAGCGGACAGGTCGTATTTCTCTTCCGGCGGCAGTTTTTCCTCCTCATCGAATCGATCCCTCCCGGTCAGCCTGCGGATCAGGGGGCGGATGCCCGATATGAAGAACCCGAGCACAGCGACAACCAATCCAATCACAGCGAGAACAATGTCGCTGAAGCTCGGTTCTATAAAGCCGGTCGAGTTTTCCGGTGCATCCGGGTCAAATTTGATCTGGATGGACTTACCCACCGTGACTGAGTTCGCCAAGGGGCCAAACTCGCCTGTATAGTGCGTACCGTCCACCACATACTCATAAGTCCACATATAGTGGATTCTTGTCCGCTTGTTTCTAAAAAAATTGTTCTTTATGACCGTTTCAGATATGTCGGTAACATTTGCGCTGGTGGTTACCCAGCCGGCATGGCGGATTGGCTGGATAAAGTTATCCACCCCCATAATGAGCAGACGGATACCGGCAATCATCATGACAATTCCCATAACGGTTATCAAAAACCGGGAAATGCCATCTGTCAATCGGGGGGAGTTATGCTTCATTGTCATGTGTCCTCTCAATTCTGGCGACCAACTCGCCAATCTCTCCCTCGTACAGTGATTTGTTATAAGGGAGCCGGTGTGTCTGGTGCGCACGGTCGATGAATTTCAGGTCGTAAAAGTAGTACATTTTGCGGATTCTTCCTCTGTTGTACCGGGAGCCGATCTTCCGCTGCGACTCGACAAGACGCCAGTCCAGAATGTCGCTGTAGCGGTAGTACCGCCCGTCGAAGGGATTGGTGCGGCAATAAAAACCGTCCTTCTGAATGATTACTTTGTAAAACAACCCAAGAGAAAGAATCTGTGACAGTGACATCAGCTCAAGAATAACGGGAACTGCAATGACTATCGGCGGCAGATTCCACGCCAAAAACAACATCACCATTACGACAAGCATAATCAAGGAGAGAATCGTGGGAATTACCACAAATCCAGCCTCCTTCTTGCCGGTGATGACGATCTCCCAGTCAAGATCATCTTCCCCGCTTTTGTTCCCCATAGACTCGACCCGCTCGATCATATAATCAACTGCATCGATTTGGGAGCCAAGTACGAGGAATCTCATCCGCTTTCCTTCTACCGTTTCAAAGTTGCAGTAGGTCGGCTGGCGTGCGTTTGTCTCCCTGCCGGAACTGAGCCACATATTGCGGATCTCGCTGTAGCGATAGTACCGCCCGTTGCCCGGTGCGGTTTGACAAAAAAAGCCGTCCTTATCCACGAACACCTTAAAAAATAGAACGCTGCATACGGATAAAATGAAGCCAATCGCCATGCAGGCCGTCACAATCAGGCCGCCGATGAAGGCACCATTCCGTGTGGTGTAGAGCCAAACCGTGATCCCGCCAAAGATTGCCAGCATGACCGATGCCATGATGAGCGTAGGCCATCCACCGTTGATTTTGTACTTCCAATTTCTTTCTTTCATCTTATTCTCCATATTGAAGCCATAGCGATTTGTTATATCACAGGGAAGTGGCTAATGCCACTTCCCTGTGATTGATTCAAATAATAGAAAACTGTTTCGAGTATGTTGCCTTAAACCCGGTTTTATCTATAACGCAGACAACAATGGTATAGTTTCCTGTCTCTGTTGGCGACCACTCAAGATAATCGAATGTTGAATCACTTAAAGTATAGCATGGGGTATCTCCATTGTAAATAGTATACTCCCATACATACGGCTGGTAACCACCTTCCGCCTTAGCTGAGAAAACCAATGCCGTCTCTGGCTCCATGTCTCCAATTACTTCGATATTAGAAATCGTCAGATCATTAGGGACAAACTTTGCTTCTATTGTGCGGTTCGTGAAGGCGGTGAAGGTATAATCATCAGAAATATTATCAAGGCATCTTCCATTTTCATACCAACCCTCAAACATATAGCCCTCATTGGGAATCGCAGAAATAGTTACTGTAGAGCCGTAGCTATAACTGCCCGTTCCTCGCACTGTACCACCATTTCCAGAGCTCAGAGAAATTGCGCATTTCGCATGTACAGATACATCTTTTTCGTTATTGCCATAATTGGCCTCGTCCGCATCCGTTTCTATTACCATAGGAGAAGTCCTTATTCGGCAATGGGACTTTACAATGAGGATGCAAAGACATGAGCTACTTTGGAAGCATCTATGCGGATCAGGAATTATCTCATCGGGCCAAGACGGTCTATATGTACCTCAAGGACCGCTCTAACGCCGACGGCACCTGCTGGCCCAGCGTCCGCAGGATCGCGGAGGACTTGAAGCTGTCCCGCCGCACCGTGCAGCGGGCCTTGGCGGACTTGACGCATCACGGATTCTTAGAGTGCACCCATCGCCGTCGTCCCAATGGTAGCTTGACCAGCAGCCTGTATCGCATCAAATGAACGCAGACAGAGCGCACCTCCCACCAAGGGGAAGGTGCGCTCTCGAGTTGTCACGAGGGTAGCGTCACCATGGCGCATCCAGAAGAACTCACTCTATCGGAGGTACTAAGACAGAGAAAGAACAAACAATAGCTCCTATGATCAGAATCTTCCGCCCTGGAGAAGCATGATGAGCACCCCGAAAAGCACAAATGCAAGTATCGGGAAAAGAGCTCGGAGGGTATTGCCTATCCTCACTTTTCTCTCGTATGCCGCATCCTCGGCGGACATGCCGTCTTTCGCTTCCTTCTCGTCGGAACGATCCTTTAGCCTTTATTAGCTACTGTAATTTGTAACTGTCATCCAGTACCAGTTACTGACTCCTGAGCAATGTGTCAATCTCAGCAATACGATTCTTCACCTTGCTCAGCTCCCGGTGCCTGGCGGCAAGCTGCTTCTTGTCTTCTACATCGTGTGATGATATAATTAACGACATATAATGACATCATTATTGTAGGAGGGAATTTCGTTGATTATCTACTTACAGATGATAGAAAGCGACGAAGATAAATCCAAGTTTGAACAGCTTTACATAATGTACAAGGGCTTGATGTTCCATGTTGCCATGAAAATTCTGAAGAATGAATTTGATGCCGAGGATGCAGTACATCAGGCGTTTCTATCCCTTATTGAGAATCTGAAAAAAATATCGGATGTCAAATGTCCAAAAACCAGAGCTTATATCGTTATTATTACAGAACGGAAAGCAATAGATATCATTCGCAGCCGATCAAAACTGGTAGATATGGAATTTTGGGAGAGTACCTATGGCATCGAAATCCCATTGCCTGGTGATCATGGTTTGGCCGATGCTATGGCACGATTACCGGCTGCCTATCGTGATATCCTATTGCTGCGCTATTATAATGGATACTCTGTACGAGAAATATCATCTATGCTGCATATAAAAAAGGATACCGCACAAAAGCAGCTTTGGAGAGCCAAGGCCGCTTTGCAAAAACATTTGAAAGGAGATGCGTAAAATGTCAAACATGGCATGGTCAGAACAGGAACTGGCCAACGCGGCAAAGCGTGTAGCAGAGTCCATGCTTACTTCATTCCCGTCTCCCAGTGAATGCGAACATGTATTTTCCGATGATTTTGAACATAGCATGGAGATATTACGAAAAAAAAGCAAGCGTAGGGTTGTTGCGCATAAAATATGGCAGCGGGCTGCGGTAATATTAATTGTGACGATTCTGTCTGTCAGCACATGGCTGACAGTTGATATACAGGCAAGAGAGCGCGCCTTCCAATGGATAAAAGAAATCTACGAGAGCATAACGATCTATCTTTTCAATAGCGAAGATAATGAAATAGATCACATCTGTTATGAGCCGTCGTGGATACCGGACGGATTTTCGCTGGTAGATAACTATCAAGATAGCGATTATTGTCTTCGCGTATATGCCAACGATACCGGAGAAAAAATGTTTTCTGTTGAATATACCTTGATGCAGCATACCAGCATGAGCACAACAGCACAGGAGTATAGCGAAGTAGTCAAAGTCGATATCAACGGAATTCCAGCAGATTTATACATTGGCAATGAAACTTCACCAGAAAAAGCTTTAATATGGGTGGACGAAGCGAATCAGGTTGTGTTTAATATACAGGGAAATATCAGCAACGAGGACATAGTGCACATAGCGCAATCCCTTATTTTGTCGATTCCTACAAAATAATAAAATCATGTAATTATGGTGTCCAAAAAGCACCCCCTTTCTCCGTTCTAATGCTTAGAAGAATAGAGAAAGGGGGTGTATTTATGAAAAAAAAGACGATTTCTCTCATCCTTGCATTGATCCTGTTGTTATCCTGCTCCGCGACAGCGCAAGCTACATCCGTACAAGCAGCTACGCCGTCGGCTTCAATCACCATCAATGGAACAACAGCTACATGCAGAGTGTCTATCGCCAAGCCTGGAAAAACCATCCATGCAACACTTCAATTATGGCAAGGCCGTACGATGATCGACTCCTGGAGCGGTAACGGGACATCGTATCTGCTTATCACAGGCTCTCATGAGGTAACAAAAGGGAAAACATAGATTATGGCGTTTCTCGTATGCGCAGCAATGGCTGTTCCTGCGTTTGCATCTACAGCCGACACAACAATCACTGGTTTTAGTGTAAATGTGTATTCCTACCATCGTCTTACACCCAGAACAAAAGATGATTCATCAGCTGTGTATTTTTATTATCGTGACGGAAAGCGCGATCACATCAGAGCAAGAGCCCTTGGTGGATCCGCACAAAACGGATCGATGAATAACTGTACTGTATCTGGCGGAACTCGCGTGAATTATGTGACATGTCACAACGGGAATAAGTACAGTATCCATTCCTTCATTAATGAGGACGGCTATCGCTGGGCAACGCTCTCCTTCTCGTGCCCCAATCTTTTTGGTGAAACCATGTCCGGTGAATGGAGCCCTGATAGCGCAAACTCGTATAAGGATGCAACGCCCTGACAGTAAATCAAATACAAAGCATTCAAAACAAGCCGAGATGGAGCAGTAAACATTAGCGGAGGAATAACATAATGGGGAACTGTATTAGAACCGAAATGTGGAAAGCATTTCACAACAAAATGATGCGCAGTGCATTGCTGATCGGTTTTATTCTTGTCATAGCTGATTTGGTTCAAACTGCAATTACCGTCAGTGACTTAGGCGCATCCTATGCACATTCCCCGGGCGGATATGATGGGTGCAGCTTATTTGTCAATTGGATCGGCGTCAACGGAGTCACCGTCGGAGCTGTAGTCTTCTATGCCGTTTGGCCATTTTTGGCTGCTATGCCTTATGGGTGGTCATTGTATGAGGACAACAGGTCTCATATGACAAATAATATTCTTACCAGAGTTCCGTATTCTCAATACCTAACAGCCAAAATGGCGGCTGTATTTGTTAGTGGCGGCATTGCTATTGCGTTGCCGGTAACTGCAGATCTGTTTGCATCTGCGATGATATGTCCCGCCTGTATTCCTCGGGTCACGCTGCCTATTACAGGATTCTGTTCGGGCACAGCCTTTTTGGCGAAGCTATACTATACTCACCCTTGGCTGCATGCAATTATCTGGTGTGTTATTGAGTTTTTCTGGGGCGGCGTTGCTGCCAGTCTGTGCATTATCGTCGGGCATAAGGTAAAACACCGATTCTTTGTGATAGCAACTCCGCTTCTGCTGTTCCTATTACTTGATTTCGTTACCCCCATGCTTGCCGACGCAATGAACTGGTATATAGAGCTCTCGCCTTTAAGGCTGTGCAATTTGGCAAGTACAAATCCAAGCCCCACATGGATCGTACTTGTGGAACTTATTCTTTTGACATTCGTATCTGTTCTTACGGGGATATATAGGAAATACAGACATGAGGTTTTATAGGCTGTTGCGCTATGATCTGCGGCAGGGATTGCAAAGGAGAAACTATCTGATTGCCACTCTCCTCTTTTCCATGCGCTTATTCGCAGTATATCGCTCTGTGCAATTCTATTGCCATGTGGAATCCATTTCAAGCCGGGGTTCAATTGGCGACTATATGCTGTGTCTATTTCGTGGCATGGCAATCATGCAACACGGCTCTATGGAAGAAAAGGTGTCGATCCCCATCGAATGGCTGATTGTGTGCGGCTTTTGCCTGTATATAACAGCAGCATATCCTGCGCAAGGTATCAGTGTACAAGGTCAGCAAGTTTTCCTACGCACATCGCGTGTGAAATGGTGGCTGTCTAAGTGTATATGGTGCATAGCAAGCTGTACTTTATACTTTGCCTGTGAAATGATTGCCATAATAGGCACAGCGATTCTAACACCCGTTACCTTCGGCCTGAACAACACGCCCGAAATCACCGCATTCTTGTTTTCGGAGGTCTTGTGTGGAGAGACAATTTCACTCACGCCGGCAAGCGTTATCCTATATGCTCTGATACTTCCGTTTGTGACTCTTACGGCCGTATGTATGCTGCAAACACTCTTAAACCTTGTCGTCCGTCCGGCCATTAGCTTTCTAATATGCTTTGTCACATATATTGCTGCCGCATATTTCCCTATTGAATGGTTGGTCGGCAACGGAGCGATGGTGATGCGATACCAGCTTTTTGATGCAAATGGATTGAGTTATCGTAAAGAACTGGTGTTTACACTGCTACTGTTGCTCTTATCAATAGGCGCAGGATATTTACTGATACAAAGAAAAGACCTCATATCTCTTGAAAAATAGGACGGTGATACGATGAATGTTGTGGTGGATCATGTCACAAAAACCATTCACGGAGCGGTCGTGCTGCAAGACATCAGTTTGAATTTTGAAAGCGGAAAAGTCTACGGATTGCAAGGGGAAAATGGATCGGGTAAAACGATGCTTTTACGTCTGATGTGTGGGTTGATCTATGCAACAGAGGGCAGTGTTTCAGTAAATGATCGCCGCCTGGGGAAGGATTTGGATTTCCCTGAATCTGTGGGAGTGATGATCGAGAGTCCCGCATTTATTGACGAGTATACCGGGCAAAAAAATCTGGAGCTGCTTGCCGGTCTAAAACAGCTGATTTCGGCTTCCGACATCCATAACACCCTGCAGGCGGTTGGCCTGGACCCGAATGATAAACGGACTTTCAAAAAATATTCATTAGGCATGAAGCAACGCCTGGGTATTGCTGCGGCCTTGATGGAAAAGCCCGATCTGCTGATTTTGGATGAACCAACAAATGCACTGGATGAGCAGGGCGTTGCTATGATCGCACAGTTGATCCGTAAAGAATGTCAGTGCGGTGCATTAGTGGTCGTTGCGTGTCATGATGCTGACTTTGTGCAGAGTGTATCGGATGTTGTTATTCAAATACAAGCGGGAAGGGTAACATCGGTGATAGGCAAATGAAAGGCAAAAAGAAATTCTGGCTGATTTTCTCCGTTGCGGCAGTAGTGCTCTTTGTTTGGATAATCCGCTATAAAGCAATTAATCAGGATTATCGTCAACGATGGTCTGCCAATACAGAGAAGACATACTCCGTTGGAGAAATCGTTCCTATTGCGCCGGATTTTGTAGGGTATAATTTGGCGGCTGAAGGCTATATGCTTCAGGTCAACCGTTTTGAAATTGTAGATTATCGTGCCTATACTTCCGCCTTGCAGTATGACGGAACCGATCGAAGTCGAATTCCCGATAAGATTGCGTTGGTTAGCGTTACTGTTTCTCAGCAGAATAGTTCCGCAGAAGGATTCCCTTTAACGGAACTATCATTATACACCACGGATATGCTCATGAATATGGATTGGGATCTCTTGGGCGTGGTTAATCCTATATTGGACGGTGCTACCGGAATTCGGTTACAGGATGGCGCCTCATGTGATATTTTGCTGCCATTTGATCTGTATAGATATCGATTCACGTCCTCTGAATGGAATGGTTTAGAGCAAAGCAGTATCTGGCTGCAAGTGACAAATTATCCTACCAGAAAAATCATTCAAGTGAATATAGGTGAGGAGTAACTGTAGTTCCGGATTTTCGTATTACTAAATAGCTGCTGCCATCCCTTATCTGTGCATTAGTAGAACATACACCATCCCGCAAGGGTAGTGTATGTTCTACTTTTACAATATTGACAATTTTGGCTGCTGTTTTACAGACTGAGTCATAACGGATTCTTCCGGGACTCTCGTGAGGATAAGGTACAATAAGGGACCTGTTGACAAAAGCAAAAAAACTGCTGAAACCCACAGAGGTTCCAGCAGAACAGTAAATTTGGGGATAGCGAAAGATGGCATTTACCATCCTCTTGAGGTTTAGGGCCATGGCGGCAAGGAGGCATTCTTCCGTAGCTGCAAGAATGCCCCTTTTTCGAATCCTTGAAATACAGTGTTCCCGTTTCAAGACGGAGAAGCTGCCCTCGGCCCAGATTTTACGAAGCCGCATCATGGCCAGGTATTCTGGAGTTCCCACACGCTGGTGCCCTCTGAAAAATGCCGGATAGCAACTGCTGGCCAGCACTCTGCGCCGAATTCCAGCCTTGTCAAAACAGCTCGGCCGTTTTGGACAGCGCATACAGGCATCGCCCTCGACCTGGTAGCAACGCAGATATTTGCCCGTCGATTTGCTGCAATTTAGCCTGTGGTATGTAAGAGGAACTCCTTCCGGACAGATGAATGCGTCGAGCTGTGGATCGTAGGAGAATCCATATTTCTCAGGTGGATTGGAGAACTGAATTGCGGGGATATATCCGGTAATGCCCAGAAGCTCCAGCCCTCGGTGAACAGCGCCCGTCTCATATCCGCGATCCAGAGCAAGCCGGCTCATTGGTAGGCGTCTGTACATTGATATAAAATATGATGGAAAAAAGAAAAAAATTGCAAGCAAAAATTGTTTCGGCCTCTAATGATAAGTTTGTGATTAGAATTGGGGATATTAGTAAAACTCCAAAAGTTGGGGATAGCTTAGTTGTTACAATTCCGTCGAGAGCGAAGGTTGAAATGGTAAGAAAAACAAATAGCTTATCTGGCGTTAGGATTACTGATACAATTGCACGGGGAAAAGTGATTGGAGTCAATGAGGGAGTTGTTACAGTAAAACCGATGGTTTCGAGGACTAATGTGGCTAAATTGCAGAGTCTTGCATCAACAAACACGATGGTCGGAGTGAACGCTATTGAAAATAAAATGAAGACATTCGGATAAAATGTATTAAACATCCCGGTCACTGCGTAATCCAGTGACCGGGATGCCTTTTGGCCGCAAAAGAGGACCCCCCGCTTTGCCGGGGGATATAAAGCCTATGGCATGGAAAAGAGCACTCTATCGGAGGATATTAAGACAGAGAAAAGAACAAGCAACATGTCTTATAAAAAATCGGTGATGCCAACAAGGAAGGATATGGTCTATGCAATATCTGGAGGAAAACGCGGTAAATTTCTTTCAGCCTGAACATAAAATCCTTTTTGCGTATAAATCTTGACAACGCCACCAGTTTGGGCCGAAAAAACTGCTATGCGTGAGTGTCCCGAAAGTCGTGAGAAACGGCCTCTTAAGATGGCGGCCCTTTATAAGCGCCTGACTTTTGAGCTTATATTTAACCTTGCAATTACACGATCTTTTCTGCGGGCAACATTCAATGTAATTCACATGGTTCCTGTGATTAGGATATTGCGTTTTGGATGAGCATGAGGATAAATCCGAAAAGCAGGAATATGAGTATCGGCGCAAGGGTTCGGAGGATATTGCGTACCCCCATAACTATATCGCAGGCGGAGGGCGCGGGGGCTTTGGGGGGCGCAGTGCGTTTCTCTTCCGGCGGTGCGTAGTCTGGAATCTCGCTTCGATGCAGTCCCCGCAGAAGCCTCCGCAGAAGGCCGAGGATGCCCGACATGAAAAATCCAGGCACGGCAAGAATCGTTCCTATGATCACCAGGGCAAGATCATTGCCACTCGGCGCCAGAAAGCCGGTGGAGTTTTCCGGGGCGCTCGGATCGTATTTGATGCGGATGGACCTGCCCACCTCGATAGAGTTTGCCAGGGGGCCATATTTACCTGTATAATGCGTTCCATCCACTTCATATTCGTAGGTCATCGAATAGTTGATGCCACCCCTGCCAACTTTGCTTCTGTTCAACTCGGAAATATCCGTAATGTATGCGCTGCCGAATACCCAATCCGTCTGCTTGTATGATTGAATATAAGTATTGGCCCCCATATAAAACATAAAGAGGCCGATAAGCAGCGTCGCAACGCCCCAGCCCTGTATTACAGACCGAAAAACTGAGTCCTTCCGCATCAGTTCTTTCACGGCCTGAACAGCCGATTCATGCTTCATCTTCTTTTGCCCTCTTGATCCTGGCGACCAGTTCGTCGATTTCCCCTTCGTACAACGATTTGTTATAAGGAACCCTGTGTGTTTGGTTTTCGCAGTCGGTGAATTTCATGTAGTAACCGTAACGCGTTGCGCTTCTGCGCATGTTCCGCTGTGACTCGACCAGACAGCAGTCCAGAATGTCGCTGTAGCGGTAGTACCGCCCATTTAAGGGATTGGTGCGGCAATAAAAGCCGTCCTTTTGAATCTTTAGCATATAAAACAGTCCGTGAGAAAAAGCCCGCACAATTGAAAACAGCAAAATGGCGACCGGAATCATGCGGAAAATCAGCGGCATGGTGGTCCATCCAAAAAGCAACAAGTAAAGTATGGGAAAACCAAAAATCACAAGGATTATGATAACCACACTCTCCGTCTTCCCGGTAATGACGATCTCGCGGTCGAAGTCGTCATCCCCACGTCTGCTTCCCACGGCCTCAACCCGTTCAATCATATAATCCACCGCATCAAGGTGGGGGTCAAGTACGAGAAATCTCGACCGCTTTCCCTCTATCGTTTCAAAGTTGCAGTAGGTTGCTTCCTGTGTGTCCGTCTCTCTGCCGGAGCTGAGCCACATGTTGCAAATCTCGCTGTAGCGGTAGTACCGCCCGTTGCCGGGTTTGGTCCGAAAATAAAAGCCGTCTTTATCCACAAGCAACTTGAAAGACATTGCACCGTATGCGGACAGAACGCAGATGATAGCAAAAAAGGCTGTTAGGCCGCCGAGTCCAACAAAGGCACCATCGTGTGCAGTGTAAAGCCAGAATGTGAATCCTCCGGAGACCGCCGTCGTGATTGCAATCACCATAGGTCCAAACCAGTTACCGGTGATTTTATACTTCCAGTTTCTTTCTTTCATCTTATTCTCCATATTGAATCCATAGCGATTTGTTATATCACAGGGAAGTGGCTAATGCCACTTCCCTGTGATTGATTCAAATAATAGAAAACTGTTTCGAGTATGTTGCCTTAAACCCGGTTTTATCTATAACGCAGACAACAATGGTATAGTTTCCTGTCTCTGTTGGCGACCACTCAAGATAGTCGAATGTTGAACCACTTAGAGTATAGTATAGAGTATCACCTTTGTAAATAGTATACTCCCATACATACGGTCGACATCCGCCTTCCGCCTTAGCCGAAAAAATCAACGTCTCCTCTGGCTCTTTGTCACCAATTACTTCGACATTAGAAATCGTCAAATCATTAGGGACAAACTTTGCTTCTATTGTGCGGTTTGCGAAAGCAGTGAAGGTATATTCATCTGAGATATTATCGAGGCATCTTCCATTTTCATACCAACCTTCAAACATATAACCCTCATTGGGGATTGCAGAAATAGTTACTGTAGAGCCGTAGCTATAACTGCCCGTTCCTCGCACTGTACCACCATTTCCAGAGCTCAGAGAAATTGCGCATTTTGCATGGACATATACATCTTTTTCGTTATTGCTATAATTGGCCTCATCCGCATCTGTTTCTACTACCAGATGATATAGATTGGGCTGAAGCGGATCAGATCCCAGGCTGTTTTCGGCAATGTCGTAACTTAAAACGCTTTTTTCTCCGGCATCAAGGGCTGCGATATTAATATCGGCCAGTACCTCTCCTTGGACGCTGTCAGAATAAATCGCCAGCTTTGCCGCATCAATTTTTTCATAGCCCTTATTAGCTACTGTGATTTGTAGCTGTCGCCCGGTGTCAGTTATTGACTCCTGCACATTTTCGATTGCGATGTCAGCCAATCCAATTTCAAAAGAAGCCTCATTATCTGTTGGCCGAACATCTGTATCGCCATGTGGTGTTATTCTTAAGGCATAGTTTGACCGAGAAATTGTCTGCGGAAGTGTAAACGGTATTTCCAAATTGGTACTTCCACCGATATCCAGGGTCTCGTTTAATGTACGACTGTCAACAATATTTCCTTGCGGATCGACGACTTCAATATCAAGAGCCGAAACATCTACCGATCCATTGTTGTATACATCGGCACTCAGGGCAATCGTTTCCCCGCCAGTGACCTCTCCGGAATAAGTCACTATCGGATTTACAGCGACATCGCAAAACGCCTCTGCTTCCTTTTGAACCAAATCGAGTTGTCCATACGCTTTGCCATTTTCAGGTTCGCTCAAAGCATCCGCAGCACAATATGCCAGTTGGATCTTCCCTGTAGACATCATACAGGCATCCCATCCGCGGATTACATCATCGCCTGTTGTAAGCGGAAGAATGTTCCCGAATTTATCAAGCGCCTCATTATAGTAAGTACCATAAAACTGTGCCTTTTCATTCACATCTTCCCAAACAATCGCTTTCTGTCCATCTGCACTTTTCAGAACCTTGAATGTTGAAACGGACTCTGGAAGATTGTCCACCATAGTCTCAACTGTCGCTGCACTTCCGCCTGTCATGCACATAATAGCGTGATTGCCCATCCAGTATAGTTTATCATCCAGGAAGCATACCGATGTATCCGATGTGCTATTTTCTGTAACTTTGCTCAATTCACCATCGCCATAGTAATATACTTCCATATCATCAACGGATGACATATCTGTATTTGTTTTTGCGGAATATGCAACTACACTGTTATGGCCAATATAGGTGCAGGCAATACTGTTTACTATGGGCAAATTCGATGCGATGGTTTCCTCCGATTGCCATTTCCCACCGACCAGCTGTTTCCTATGAATTGAGTTAGTTCCTTCAACAGAAAACGGATCATTTTCTGAATTTTGCTGCCAAACAACAGTCAAATCGTCGCCATTGGAAGCCAAACTGCAATTGGTTTCATAGTCCGAATTACTTGTAAGGGCCACTGTTCCTGAAAATGCTTCACCATCCCAATGAGTATAGTATAGCTCCATGTTGGTTGACATTTCATCGAGCGTGACATCTGTGCCAAATTCCGTTTTTGCGTTCTGCCACACAATATGTACACCACCATTTCCGTCAGCGCACATAATCGGTGCATGGTCCATGGTGCCATCATCAAAAATAGGCTGCGCAGCACTCCAAGATGCACCGTCATAAATACTGTACATGAGAGCCGTTCTATTCTCATCCGATCGTGATGAAACATCATCAATATAGATCATAAGGATTTTTCCGCTATTTAATTCGACAATTTGCGGGGCACAGTATCTTTGCACATTAGATTTGTAAGCTGCTGGATTTGCACTATATGCTACAACACCTTGTAGCGGTTCAATAAACCTAAGATCATCTCTCGTTACTTTCATAAGGGATTCCTCTGTCGTCTCCACTTTGGGGAATATTTGTCGATTTATAAAATCCCATTCAAATCTGTGCTCCCACAAAAGGCATTCTATTTCTAAGAACACTCCCGCAGTAAGGGTTGCCTTTGTTGTATCACGCAGATTGGTAACTTCTTTAAATTCCAACTTTATTGTACCAGTTCCACCAGCATATGCCTGCAAAATCTTTTCAACTCCAGCCACTATGCCAGCTCGAAGCGTTACAGAATAGTTACCATTGCCGTTGATCCCATACTGTCCAGTTTCCGTTAGGGCAAAGTATAATTGCTGTTTTAGTGATCCGCTTATCTCAAAGCGAAAATATGTGAGCGGAAACACTGTCACAGAAAGGGGTATTTCGGCATTGGCTTCTAGCTCAGCTATCATAAACATTCCACCATCGCGCACCTTACCCGTCGCTGCATCAATTTCAATATATCCACCGATGGTGCCTTCGTATGCGAATCCCATATTGAATTTTACTGTCTTCAACTCGTGTTTCAGTTTTTGATAATCATTAATTGCAGTTGGTGTATATCCATTAAAGCTTCGAACCATCGCTTTTAGATCTTTAAAGTTTGTTGCATGCGCTGATGGGTTTAGGTCAGGATCTTTCAGGCCTATGGTTATTTGATAGGTATTCTCCGTTATATTGTATTGACAATCTACCAATTTGTCCAAATCTAACTTCCAATCAAGTTTCGTCTTAAACAGGGCTGTATCTTTGCCAAATATATTAACAGTTGGTCCCTCGAGTTCAATTGAATCTTGGGAAAACGAAACGATATCCGGATCCGATCCTGGATTTTTGAGCTCATCCAATTTAGACACACCACTGTCGAGGCCTGAAAAACCGTCCTTGTCAATTTCAAGGCAGCCGCTTCCGCTGCCAATCGAAGTGGTATAAAACTGATCAAACGCCCAGTTAGAGGGCATACCAAAGCCCAAGTTTCCACTGAATCCAGTAGACATATCACCCACGAAGCTACTTTCAGCATAGCCTTTGTTGGAAACTCTTGTGCAGACATTTCTCGTTCCGTAAATGCCGACTCTATAAGTATTGCTATTGCTCATAACTTCATGGACACTCTTGAAATAAGGAATCACATTGGAGGTAATCTGATAATCCAAGCAGTCATAATCCACGGCGAAATAAATAATCGTATTTTTGGGAATTCCTAACTCAGCAGCTGCCGCAATAGCCGCATTTGCATCTATCGCCCCTTGATCTGAAGTGAAGTACGAATTTTCATCAGCAGATGTCTGATAGATCGGGAAGAAACTGAGCCCCGCATCAAAAATAATTTGTGCCTCGCTGCGTGTGATTTTCTTGGTATTTCCGGTCAAATATCTTCCAATGTATCGATAGTCATTGTCATATAGTGATTTTGCTTTTGCGGCTGTGAGCTGGGTTGCGCAGTCTGCAGCCAAAGCCGATCTTGATGTATCACCGCAACTAATAAACAACGACAGCCATGTAGTTTTATCTGCATGTCCAGTCAACGTGATTTTCATTTTCTCCTGAAAATCGTATAAAGCCTGCTGTGTTGCAGGGCCCCATTGCCCGTCTATTGCTCCGGTATCATATCCATTAACAAGCAATGCAAACTGCAGCAACTCCGTAATGGATGTGATTTCTGCATTCGAATAATAGCTACCTGATGATGTCCCGGGATATTTTCTGGCATCTGTAGACCTTCCAAAATACGGAATTTCCGGGCAGCACAGTCTTGTCGTTTCACCAAAGTTTGCATTTGCAACATCTGGCGGCATGCCCTCCTCCGCCTGTAATGCATATATTAATGCCTTGTTTGTATTTCTGCCATACACACCATCACAAGGAGTGATCCCAGTATATGCCTCATACTTGCGGTTCAGCTTTTGCTGCATTTCACGAACAGCCTCTGTTCCGCCATAAGAGCTTAACAGTTTAAATGAATCCATGGACATCAGGGCCTTCATGATATTAACTGTCACAACTCCATCTGGATTGATAAGGCCGGCATCTTCTTTTAATTCAATGATGGCCCTTTCTACATCTGCATCAAACACGCCATTGAATACAACGGCGCCATCTTCGGTTTCGGACAGATTATATCCAGGGTTATACCCTTTGCACCAAAGTGCTCCCTGCAATATTGCAAATTTCCGATTTGTGACACCGTCCTGCCGTCGCAACAGATTCTGGCTATAAAGGCGCTCTGTAGTTGGGCCAAAATTATCCGCCAAATCTGCGATTCCAAGTTCCACCTGCAGAGCTCTCGTAAGACCGTAAACGGTATCCCACCCCGTTCTTCCGTCTTCAGTGACATATCCAAAACCCGGCACATCACCGTACTCCTGATTCAGCCATCTTTGAGTCAAATAGACCATAGCATCACCAGGATAGTCGCTATGAATCGAAACGCCATTTTCTACAAGTGTTTCTTCGCTAATTTGTTCCAAATCGGGGATCTGTACCTCCGATATATAATCTGCCTCGTTGCCATATTCATCATCGATCTGAACATCGGCGTTTATAAGGTTGAATGTGCTTTCTTCCTCCGTAGATGCGTCATTAGTTGCTACTTCTACATTTTCTGTAGTATTTTCAGCAGCAAATGCCGGAACAGTAACTGTTTGGAGCATAATTAGAACGCTTAACAGCAATGTTAATGCTCTGCTAAAATGCTTCTTCGCACCTTTCACTTAAATCCTTCCTTTCCTGTAAGTAGAATACATTTTTCCTTCTCTATTCTGAAATAGCACCGTTGGAACCTCTATGGATAGGCATCACTCCCTTTCCCATTCCATGTGCGTTCTTAAATCATACACGATCCCCATGCTGCGATCAGAAGATGTTGATTAAAGCAGGAGCGTACTACTTTATCTGATCACATCAAACAACCATTCTCTCTTCAAAATTTTTGATTATAGTGATATCCCGCGATTCGGCTATATTTTTCCATTTCTGCCAATTATTTTATACGCTATATTCTCCTTTGGCAATATCAAGTCGAAATTTTTGTTGATTTTGTGAAAACTCTTGAACTATCATTATTAAAAATGCCAAATCAATACCTCCACTCACCAACAGCTGGTGTAATGATAATGCAAAGGAAATGGCGATTATTTTTTGTACAAAATACGAGCGATTTATTTCACTTGACATAGATTAGCGGGCGTGCTATACTCCTTAACAAGAAGCGAACAGATGTTCTAATTTGTGGACGCGTTGGAATAGAAAGGGGCGCATGTAGATGCTCTGGCTTTCACGGAAAGACATCGAACACATTTCCCGTAGATTGCTTCGTGATTACCTAAAAAAAGTCCCTCAAAAGGTCGATCATATTGATCCGGCAGATTTTGCAGAGAAGATGTGTGGCCTGCAATTTACCTTTGCAGATATCAGTGAAGCACATGATGCCATCGGCCTTACGGCGACATCGGAGGTGATCATAACGATCCCCCAAAGGGATGGCACAAGGCTCGATTACGAATTAGACGGAAAAACGGCCTTCATTGATCAGAGCCTTGTGGCTGAAAATCAGATTGGCCGTTTGAACTTTACTATGATGCACGAAGCAGCGCATCAACTGTTTTGGATGCTGTATCCAGAAGAATATGAGGTGCAAACTCCTCGCTGCGTATTTCGCATGGCAGATGAACATACGCAGTACCCTGTTCTGGATTGGGAGGAGTGGCAGACCAATGTGCTGACTTCATTTCTCCTTTTGCCAAAGGAACTGGTGTATCGCCACATGGCAGATGTTGGCCTGAAAGATGGCATCGGCGTGCTGAATCGCATATATGCACGCAAAGACTATGAGTGTTTTTCAGAGGCCGCAAAGCGGCTCGGCGTGTCCAAAACAGCACTGGCCATAAGATCATCTCAGCTCGGCTTGGTTGGAAGAAATGATTTGTATGACCCGTATGCACTGGTAGATATATTTCCGGAGAAAAATGAGATCGCCTGATATGGCAGGGAGAAAGTATGGCAAAAATCAATGCAAGGGAACTGGATCCTCAACGCTATTCCTGTATTCAGACAGAACAGCAGGAACTGAAAAAACAGTATTCCAGCCATATTACAATGGCGAGGATTTGCCCGTATTGCCAGAACAAGTTAGAGATCCTGTGCAAAGGAAATCACGGCGCAGTTTATGTGAAATGCCCCCATTGCGGAGAACAGGTGTTTTTCCCGCCGGTGGCATTTCGACTTAACCGGTTTTAAGATGTAACGGCGTGTAATAAACGCCTTGCTCTTGACAACTAAAAATTGAATATCCAAGTTTGTACCCCGGAGCCGCTTGATGCGTGACCTTCCCATGTGTCGCTTGATTTGCAGTCCTTGCTCTCAAAGAGAGTGAGACGAATCAATGCGGCCATAGTGGGAAGGCAGATCAAGCGGCTTTTTTCGCTCATTTGGTTCCAGAAAGGAACTGAATGAGCGTTTTGTTTTGCTGGCCTTCGGCCTGCGAGAGATGCCGAGGCCCTCCGCTTCATCATTTTTGGAATTTTCAAAATGATGAAACGGAGGACAGAAGATGTCGTATCACAATGACCCATATCGGGTTGATTATTTGAAGATATATCCCTGCTTAAAAGAGCGCCCGGATGTGTTGGAAGTCTTGAAGAAAAGCGACCGCAAGATGAAATACATGGAGGTGGATCTGAAAAGCGAACAGCGTAGGAAAAATGCTGCGAATGGTGCGGAGAGTTACGTTCCCAGCAAAGAGGATTCGCTGGAGCGGCTCGTATATTCTGCGAAGTGCCAGTTTGCGGACGATGCTGAAGGCGTCGAGGATGCCGTAATCAGGAAAGATGATTTATGCCGTTTGCGGGCCGCACTGGATCAGTTGAGCGAAGAAGAAAGATTCCTGATTTATGCGCTGTTTTTCGACGAGCGCTCCGAGCGTGAGCTGGAAGAAATGATGGGTATCCATCGAATGACGATCCATAATCGAAAGATCCGTATTTTGCAGAAAATGAAAAAGATGCTGAGATGACAAAAAAGTTTGGTGCAAACGGTGTTTTCAACGGCTAATAGAGTGAGAGGGCTTTGAACCTCATTCCGCTGCTGATAAATCAGCGGCTTTGTTCCTTGAAAAACACCGCACAAGCGGTCATATCCGGCAACTTGAATACATTAGCTGACGGAGCCAGCGTCAGGCCGAGTGCGCGAAGACCACCTGTGCGGAGTGATTCCGCATCAAAGGACGGCCAAGTAAGGTGCAGAGCGATACCCACTCAGGCCAAGGCAGCCTTGGCAAGCTGTTCCCGCCATGATCACGTCAGCCCACAATGATACTCCTGTACGCAGCTTCGAGAGATCCTCGGAGGGGTGAAACTCCCGTGATGTGCGCCAGCACAGTTCAAGTTGCCGCCCCGCCTGGGGAAGTAGTGTCGAATACAGGCAAACAAAACCGTAAAGTTCTGGCCACTCCGGTGATGGAATCATTTGCTTCCATCACCGGAGTGACCACACTCTTGCGGCAGAAGCATGGGAACTGTCCACCCCCTCCTATATTTTTGCATTTGATTCCTTTCTCCTTTGTTCGTCGGTCCAACTATCGCCTCCCCTTGATTCCTTCTTCGGACGGTTCCCATGCTTGTGCCGCAGAGATGGTCAGATACAGGGAGGAGCGCAATTATGAACCCTAATATCAACTTCTATGGAATCGTGATCCTGCTCAGAAAACTCCGGGAATGCGGTATTTTCACCGAAAAAGAACTGAGAAAAATTGCCGCACGGATCGCTGCGGATAACGGTGTTGAAGTTATGTTTTTCCTCTGATTTTCTTCATCTTTCAGTAGCTATTCGGACGTTGTTGTGGTAGTGTTTGTGTTGCAAAAAAGGAGGTGAGCGGATGTGGATGAAAAGCGGCTGGTAGACGGAACAACAGCACTGGCAGAAAAGCAGCCCCGCGTTATAAAAATCGAGCCTGCGGAGCGGCCTCAAAATGTGCGGCTGCGGGTTGCTGCCTACACTCGTGTCAGCTCAGACTCCGAAGATCAACTCAATTCCTTTGCTGCCCAGAACCGCTACTACACGGAGCTGATCTCTGGTAAGGCCGAATGGCGCATGGTTGACATCTATGCGGACGAGGGAATCACCGGAACTTCGGTGGCTAAGCGGGATGACTTCCAGCGGATGATGGCCGACTGCCGTCGAGGCCTGATCGACCAGATCCTTGTCAAGTCTATCTCACGCTTTGCCCGCAACACCAAGGACTGCCTTCAGAACATCCGTGAACTGAAAGAGTTGGGTGTCAATGTCCGATTCGAGCGTGAAGGTATCGATACTGTCAATGTGAGCAGTGAGCTCATCACCGCCATCTACGCTGCCTTCGCCCAAAAAGAGAGCGAGTCTATCTCGGGAAATATGCGATGGAGCTATCAGTGCAGAATGGAGCAAGGAGCGTTTAATACATACCACGCACCTGTGGGATTCACACTTATAGACGGCGATCTACAGGTCAATCAGGCTGAAGTACCAACGATTCAGCGGATATTTACAGAATATTTAAGCGGCAATAATTCAAGAGAAATTGCTGCTGCTCTGAACAAAGATAAGGCGCTTGGAAGGCATTGGCGGAGAGAAGCGATTGACTATATCCTGCAAAATGAGCGCTACGCAGGAAATGCACTTCTCCAGAAAAGGTATACAACAGACTCGTTCCCGCGGGAAAAGAAACGCAACCGAGGAGAACGAGAGAAGTTCTTCGTCTTCAGCAGCAATGAGGCCATTATCTCGCAGGAGATGTTTGACCAAGCTCAGCAGCTGCGGAAAACACGAAAGAGAGAGCCAACGCCGCTTCACGACACTATTTCAAGGCAGATACGCTGTTCTTGCGGAGCGCGTGTTCGGGCGAAGAAAATCAATCAAAAATGGTATTGGTGCTGCTGCAATCATGAAGAGAGACACGAATGTCAGATTACCCCTATACCAGAAATCCAAGTTCAGGAATCCTTCTGCCGCCTATACTATAAGCTGAAACATCAGAGCATCCCCATTCTGGAACAGATGCTTACAAACCTCCAGATGGTCCGCAATCGCAGGATGCTCTGGAGTCCTGACATCGTCGCCCTGAATAAAAGAATATCAGATATATCCAGTCAGAATCAGACATTGGCCTTCCTCAAACAGCAGGGCCTTGTTGATCCTGACATTTTTATAGCCAAAACCAATGAGCTGACCAAGCAGCTCCGGCAGGTCAAGCTGGAAAAAGAAAAGCTGGTGGATGCCGAGAGCGACATGACCGCCCTGCAAACACGAGATTTGATAGACATCCTGGAAGATGGGCCGGAATTCCTCGACAGCTTTGACACGGAACTGTTTGGTGAACTCGTTGAAAAAATTATCATAGAGAGCAACGACTCCGTCCGCTTCTGCCTGAAAAATGGGCTGGAGCTGCGGGAGTCCATAGAGAGGACGGTGCGGTGATGGGAAACCGGAAGCAGCCCTTCGGTTACAAGATGGCTCTGGGTGAGATCGTCATACAGGAATCAGAGGCGAAACTTGTGCAGGAGATTTTCCTCCGATATATTGCAGGAGAATCCTTGAATGAGTTGACGGAGTCGCTTCGCCAGCAGGATATCCCATACGACGAGGGACGGCTCTGGAACAAAAATATGGTCGCCCGTATTCTGGCGGACATACGCTATACCGGAGAAAAAGAATATCCCAAGCTCATAGATAAGGAACAGCTCATCGCAGCAAATGAAAAACGCTCAAACAAGCCCCAACTTCCGAAAAAGACAGAAGCCCAAAAGGTGCTGCGCAGGCTCTGTGGCACACCGCCATCTGAACAGGTGGAGCAAAGTGTCACCGACCTGCTCAACGGCCTTGCAAATTGCCCAGACCGCATACGGCATCAGCGCAGTCCTATCACTTCTTCACCATGGGCGGAGCAAAAAGCCATGATACGGAGGACGGCATTCTGGAACCGGGTGCTCCGGATTTTGAGCGAAAGCTCCTGATGCTGCAGAGAAAGCCCCGAGCGAGGTATCGCATCAATCACATTTCGTGGTGGGCGCAGGAGATGCCTTCTGAGGAGGAGTACGCTGAAGCACGGAAAAATCTGGCCAAGGTCGATTGGGCGGTGGACTATGTTATCACGCACTGCGCTCCCACCAGCATTGCTCTCATGGAAAACCGCCACAATGAGGCAGACCCGCTCACAGATTTCCTGCAGGAGGTCAAGGAGAGAGCACATTATCACTACTGGCTGTTCGGCCATTACCACGACAACCGGGCCATTGATGAAAAGC